>Ga0315900_10000197_pt1 | contig 109509 bp, 112 predicted proteins | sample LakEriMetagenome_FD_203521 | JGI IMG/M metagenome (GOLD analysis project Ga0315900, IMG submission 203521) | Freshwater fungal communities from buoy surface, Lake Erie, Ohio, United States - Buoy 12 MA114 | ecosystem: Environmental > Aquatic > Freshwater > Lake > Lake biofilm | place: USA... | reverse complement strand
AGCTTGTTGACTCTGTTCTGCTCGTCCCAGAATCCTCTCTGCCCCACAGCCTAAGCGAATTGTATACATCTGATGATAGCTAAACTGACCAAACAATCAAGCCCTGATCGGATTTTTCGAGGTGCCCATCAGTTGTTTGCCGAGTTGTTTCTCAGCCTTCTAGAAGGTTGTGGTCGCTCTGGCCTAGTCGTTCCCACCGGCATCGCGACTGATAACAGCACCAAGGCCTTCTTCGATGCGATCTCCAGCGGGGGCAGGTTGGTGAGTCTGTATGACTTCGAAAATCGCGAAGGCCTATTCCCCGCCGTGGACAGTCGCATGAAGTTCGCGCTGCTCACCCTAGGCACAGAAGTGGAAGCCACCGATTTCGTTTTCTTCGCCACAGGGACAAGCCATCTATCCGATAGCCGCCGCCACTTCACCCTCAGCGCTAACGACATTGCCCTGATCAATCCGAACACCAGAACCTGCCCGGTGTTCCGCAGCCAGATGGATGCGGAGCTCACCAAGGAGATCTACAGCCGGGTGCCGGTGTTGATCGATGAGGCACTGGGCAATGCCGGTAATCCCTGGGGCATCAGCTTCAGGCAAGGGCTGTTCAACATGACTAGCGACAGCCACCTATTCTTCGACGAACCCTCCGCTGATTGCCTGCCCCTCTACGAAGCCAAACTGATCCACCACTACGACCACCGCTGGGCCACCTACACAGCCGATAGTTCCAGCCGTGATGTGGCCCTGGCCGAGAAACAGGATCCAGGCTTTCAAGTCACGCCGCGCTACTGGGTGGAGAAGCGCGAGGTGCAAGATCGACTGCAGGCTCAGGGCTGGGATCGGCAGTGGCTGATGGGATGGCGGGACATCTGCCGAAGCACGGATGAGCGGACTGTGATTGCTTCAGTCGTGCCGATTGGAGCGATTGGCCACACCATGCCGATCTTCTTCACACGGGAAGAACCTCGTTTATTATGTTGCTTCCTTGGAAACTGGCAGTGCCTAGTACTTGATTTTAATGCCAGAAACAACATTGGCGGCACGCATCTGACCTACTCCTATCTAAAGCAGTTCCCATTTCTATCCCCCAGTGCCTACGACCAACCCGCCATTGACTTCATCCAACCCCACGTCCTCGAACTCACCTACACCGCCCACGACCTCAAGCCCTGGGCCGAAGACCTCGGCTACGACGGCCCACCCTTCCGCTTCGATCCCGAACGCCGTGCCCTGCTACGGGCTGAACTCGATGCCTTCTACGCGCACCTCTATGGCCTCAATCGCGATGAGCTGCGCTATATTCTAGATCCTGCTGATGTGATGGGCCCCGATTACCCCAGCGAAACCTTCCGCGTGCTCAAGAACAACGAGATCCGCCAGTTCGGGGAGTACCGGACTCAGCGGCTGGTGCTGGAGGCCTGGGATCGGTTGTTTGGGGGTGGGTGACGTCCTGCTGGAGGAGCCCCGTCGCGCACACGCCCATGGCTCGACAGAAAAGACGAGAACAGAGCGCTAATATCCGAAAACTCGCCACAGACGGCGACATGCTTCCCTTTTGCTCCATGCCCATCCAGCGCCTGATGAGCGACGAGGCTCTCCTCCAGGAGCTGGGGCAGCGCATCGCCCGCCTGCGCCTGGAGAGGAACCTCAGCCAGGCTCAGTTGGCGGAGCAGGCCGGCATCTCCAAGCGCACCCTGGAGCGGCTGGAGGCTGGCGCCGCCGCCACCCAGCTCTCGCTGTTCCTGCGGGTGCTACGGCAGCTGGATCTCCTGGAGCGGCTGGAGCTGCTGCTTCCCGAGCCGCAGCCCTCACCCCTGGCCCTGCTGGAGCAGCAGAAGGCCACGCGCAAGCGCGCCAGCCGCCGCCGCATCGCCAAACCGGCCAGCTCATGGAGCTGGGGCCAGCCATGACCGTTGCGGCCGTTGAACTCTGGGGCACACGCATCGGTGCCGTGGCCCTCACCGAACCAAACGGTGCTGCCTCCTTTGAATACGAGCCCTCGTTCCTGCCCAGCGATATTCAGTTGGCTCCCCTGATGATGCCGCTGGCGGAGCGGGTCTACAGCTTCCCTGAATTGCCGCGTCGCACCTTCCGCGGTCTGCCCGGTCTGCTTGCCGATTCCCTGCCGGATCGCTTCGGCAACAGCCTCATCAACGCCTGGCTGGCCCGCCAGGGCCGCACGCCGGAGAGCTTCGATGCCGTCGAGCGTCTCTGCTACACGGGCCAACGGGGGATGGGTGCCCTGGAATTCAGGCCGGCCCAGGGGCCCAGCGCCCAGACAAGCGGGTCCATCCAGATCGCCGAACTCGTGACCCTGGCTTCCGAGATCCTGTCTCGGCAGAAGGGGTTGGCCACCTCCTTCCAGGATCCGGAGCGGGAGGAAGCTTTGCAGACGATCCTGCGGGTGGGCACCTCCGCCGGGGGCGCCAGGGCCAAGGCCCTGATTGCCTGGAATCCCAGCACGGGTGAAGTGCGCTCAGGTCAATTGGATGCTCCGGCGGGATTCAGCCACTGGTTACTGAAGTTCGATGGGGTGAGTGGCAACAAGGATAAGGAACTGGACGATCCCCAGGGCTATGGCCTGATTGAACTCGCCTACAGCCGCATGGCGCGCGCCGCAGGAATCACCATGACCGACTGCCGTCTGTTGGAGGAGAACGGCCGGCGCCATTTCATGACACGACGCTTCGATCGCGATGACGCCGGCCACAAGCTGCACATGCAGTCACTTGGAGCCTTGGCCCATCTCGATTATAACGAACCTGGCAGCTACAGTTACGAACAGGCATTTCTGATCATGCGACAACTCCAGTTGCCGATGCGAGACCTGGAAGAGCAGTACCGGCGGATGGTGTTTAATCTTGTCGCTCGTAACCAGGATGATCACGTCAAGAACATCGCCTTTCTGATGGATCGCGCTGGCCAGTGGTCGCTGTCACCTGCCTTCGACATCACTTGGAGCTTCAATCCCACTGGCGACTGGACGGCCACCCACCAGATGTCCGTGAATGGCAAGCGTGATCAGTTCACCCGTGCCGACCTCCTGGCTGTCGGCCGTTCCGCCCAGCTGAAGAGGGGTCGCGCTGAAGCCATCGCCGAGGAGGTCATCACCGCCGTTCGCGACTGGCCGCGCTTTGCCACGGAAGCCAATGTGCCGGAGGACAGCGCCAGACAGATTCAGTCCAGCCACCGCCTCAATCTGTTGCAGAGCTAACACCCCTGTGCCGTAGCCATGATTCGCCAGACTCGACGAAAAATCCGAGACAAAGGCAGTATCTCGTTATTTATGGCGATTAGAAATCCTGGTTGGGTGTGGTTGCCGGACGCGCCCTGCGGTCTTGCGGGAGCCACCCCATGCTGAGCCAGGGCTCATCCGCGTCTGGGCTGTCGTCAAGCCCCTGCTGGTTCGTGGGCGCCATGATCAACCGTGGCGACGACCAGACCGATCGCTTCATCGACGAAGGCATCTGGGAGCACGACTTCGACGACAACAGCAGGGTGCTGGCCCAGGTGCGCTCGATGCAGACCGGCGAGCGCATCGCCATCAAGGCGGCCTACGTCAAGAAGCACGGCCTGCCTTTTGAAACCTGGGGCAACACCGTCTCCGTGATGGCGATCAAGGCCACAGGCGTCATCGCCGAAAACATGGGGGATGGCCGCCGCCTGCGCGTGCACTGGCAACGCGTCAGCCCTGCCCGGGAGTGGTACTTCTACACTTACCAGGCCACGATCTGGAAGGTCACTCCCGGCGATTGGAAAACCGATTCCCTGATCGATTTTGCCTTCCAGAACAAACCGCAGGACATCGATCGTTTCCGCAACGCTCCCTACTGGCGCGAACGCTTTGGTACCGATCCCAAAGAGCACAAGCGCTTCCGTTGGGCTCGCTTCTACCAGGCCATCGCCGATGGGCTGCTCAGTCACGCCGCCGATCGCACCCAGCTGGTCTCCTTCCTGCAGCAACTGCAGCCCAGCGTTGAGGGGCTCGGCCTTCTCAGCGGTGATCAGTTCGGCGATGGCAGTAAGGGTTTCATCCAGGACATTGATCCCTTCACCTTGTTTGGCCTGTTCAACCGCGGCATCAAGGACAGCAACCGCCAGGCCATCGCTTCCGCCCTTGCCCAATTCCTCGGCGTGGAGGAAGCCGTGCCGGAGAGCTTCGAGGGCATTCCGGTGCTCAACAACCAGAAGTCGTGGTTCTTCCCCTACGCCAAGGACCGCGACCCTGCCCAGATCGACGCCCTCTGGCAGGTGTTCCAGAGCGGCCTGGCGCTGGCAGAGGCCGATACAGAACAAGCTGTCGAGGCTTTCAGTCGCGACTTCGATAAGGCCATGGGGTACTACGGCGTGGCCTGGAACCTCACCTTCGGGCTCTACTGGTGCCGCCCCTGGAGCTTCCTCAGTCTGGATGAGCGCTCCCGCAGCTACATCGGCGACAAGCTGCGCCTCACCATCGGCCGCAATGGACCCAAGCAGCGCTGCAGCGCTGCTGACTACCTGCAGCTGATCGATGCCCTCAACCAGCGCTTCGAGGAGCCCGACTTCAGCGTCCATTCCTTCCCCGAGCTATCCCTGGAGGCCTGGACCTACACCGGTAGCGTCCCTGATCCAGCAGGCGACGCGTCAGACGACGACGTGCCCGCCGTTGGCGACGGCAACGACACCCCAGACGTTGAGCCGGTGACACCGCTCACGCCGTATGGAATCAACGACATCGTGGCCGATGGCTGCTTCCTTCCCCCCAGCGAATTGGAACGCATCCTGCGGCGTCTGCGCGACAAGAAGAACCTGATCCTCCAGGGCCCACCCGGCACCGGCAAGACCTGGCTGGCCAGACGCCTCGGCATGGCCCTGATCGGTCATCTGGTGCAGGAGCCGCAACTGCGCTCCGTGCAGTTCCACCCGAACCTCTCCTATGAAGACTTCGTGCGTGGTTGGCGCCCCAATGCCAACGGCGGCCTGGCCCTGCATGAGGGGGTGTTCATGCAGATGGTGAAGGGCGCCCAGGACAACCCAAGCCAGACCTATGTCCTCGTGATCGAAGAGATCAACCGCGGCAACCCCGCCCAGATTTTCGGGGAGCTGCTTACCTTGCTGGAGGCCGGCAAGCGCACACCCCGAGACGCGATGCAGCTCTGCTATCCGGATCCGGATGGTGTCCACCGTCCGGTGCACGTCCCCGAGAACCTCTACGTGATCGGCACCATGAACATCGCCGATCGCTCCCTGGCGCTGGTGGACATGGCCTTCCGCCGCCGGTTCGCCTTCGTCGACCTTGAGCCCTGCCTGGGGACCACATGGCGTGAGTGGGTAGTGGGCAGCATGCAGTTGGAAGCGAGTGCAGCCGACACGATCCAGCAGAGGCTGGAGCAGCTCAACAGCACCATCACCGCGGACAGCCGCCTCGGCAAAGCCTTCCGCATCGGCCACAGCTTTGTGACCCCGAGCCACAGCCTGGATGGCCGCTCCAGCCGTGACTGGTTCGCCGAAGTCGTGGCCACCGAACTGCGGCCCCTGCTGCATGAGTACTGGTTCGATGCGCCCGATGTGGCCGAGCGGGAGGCGGATCGCTTGCTGGAGGGGTGGTGAGGCCAGGCACCTCCAGCAGAATGGCCCCATGACCCTGGCTCCTGCCCCCCCGATCGAGCAGCGCCTCGCAGGGATGGCAGCCGCCATCCGCCAGCTGATCCCCGCTGCCGAGGTGCGCCTGTTCGGTTCCAGGGCTCGCGGTGAGGCTGGTCCTGATTCCGATGTGGACCTGCTGATCACGGCCCCAGATGCCTGGCTGGCCAGCCGCGATCGCTTTGCCCTTCTTGCCGATCTCTGGGGGGCAGTGGCCCAGCCCGACCTCTCGGTCGATCTGGTGTTGCACTCCAGCAGTGAGGCCGCCCGCCGAGCCCAGCAGCCCGGCTCCCTCGTGCAGGAGGCCCTCCGCGACGGGGTGCTGCTCGATGGCCGCCACTGAGGCCGAGCGGCTGCTTTGAGCATCCCCATCCGCAACATCTGGTGGCTGATGCTCTACGCCTCCGATCTGGGCAAAAGCACAGATCCGGCCAAGCTCGCGGCGGAAAACCTGCCGGAGGAGATTCCTGATCTGGTCGCCGAGATCCTGGCCCGCGCAGTCGAGCAGCGCCAGCGGCGCCAGCTCTCCACCGCCTTTCGCCCGCGGGAGGCGGTGCTCACTCGCGTACGTGGCCGTATCGACCATCTCACCACCAGCCGCCGGCAGCTGCTCGCCAAAGGGCAGGTGGCCTGCCGGTTTGAGGAGCTCACGATCGACAGCCCCCGCAACCGCTTCGTGCGGGGCGCACTCGAGACCGTGGCCCGCCTGGTGAGCCAGCCGGCGTTGGCCCACCGTTGCCGGGGCCTGGCCCATGGTCTCCGCCTTCAGGGCGTCGTGGGAGAAGCCCCCAGCCGGCAGCAGATCACCCAGGAACGCTTCAGCCGACACGACGCGATCGACCAGCCGATGCTGGCGGCCGCGCGCCTGGCCATGGACCTGGCTCTCCCCACAGAAGACGCCGGCCCCCATGCCCTGCTTGATCCGCAGCGCTGCGTGCACTGGCTGCGGCGCCTCTATGAAAAGGCGATCGGCGGCTTCTACCGCCTGCATCTGGACGAGGCGGAATGGCTGGTGAGCACTGGCAGGCCGCTGAGCTGGCCCCTGTCTGAGGCCAGCAGCGGCATCGCCCAGGTGTTCCCCTCGATGCGCACCGACATCGTGATCGATCGCCGCGATCGCCCCCAGCGGCTGGTGATCGACACCAAGTTCACAGGCGTCTTCACTCGGGGCTGGTACCGCGAGCAATCGCTGCGCAGCGGTTATGTCTACCAGCTCTACGCCTACCTCCGGTCTCAGGAAGGGCGAGACGATCAAGCCGCTCCCTGGGCTGATTCAGCCGCCGGTCTGCTGCTCCATCCAGCCATCGACGCGGACGTGGATGAATCGGTGTCGATCCAGGGCCATCGCCTCCGTTTTGCCACCGTGGATCTCACCGCCAGCCACGCCGACCTCAGGGCACGGTTGCTCCAGCTGGCCTCCCAGGAGTGACCCTTGTCTGCCTCTCCTCTCCCGCCACCATCGTCATCTGAGCAGGCGAGCACGCTGGCCACACCTGAACCGGCGGCCGCCACAGCGAACGCCGGTGAGGCAGCCCGTCGTATCGCCCTGCAGATGCTGCAAGAGCGCGGCCGTGGTGCAGTCCTCGTGGGTGTCGCCCGGGTGGATGCGGCCCTGGAGCGTCTGCTTCAGGCCGTGCTGTTGCCCTCCGCCGGCCGCACCGATTCCCTCTTCCAGGCTGATCGGCCTCTGGGGTCTTTCGGCGCCCGCATCAGCCTCGCCCACCGCATGGGGCTGATCGAAACCCCTGTGGAACGAGCCCTGCATACCCTGCGCCGTGTACGCAATGCCTTTGCCCACTCCAGCGATTCGGCCTCTCTCGCCGATCCAGCCCATGCGGCCAGGCTGGCTCAGGCTTACCAGGACGGCCGGGCCAATCCACTCTGGGCCCCCCTGGAGTCGGTGCTCTCTAAGGCCGGTGCTTCCGGGGAACCACCCGTGGATCCAGCCCTACGGGATTACATCCTGCTGATCACGATTCTGGTGGCGTTTCTGGAGGCCACTGCGCAGCAGCTGTCGCCTTTCACCCCGCCGGTGCTGATGGGCTTCCCTGGAGTCATCCGAGAGCCCCGCTCTGAGTGACGGCACAGGCTGTCAGTGCTGAGCGCTGCAGGAGATGCCCTGGGGTCCGGTGAGCACCACTCCCGGCCTGTTCCAGTGATGGGGTGGAGCGGGTTCCGGACCAGCCATGGTCGCCCGGTGGGCTGTGCCCTCCCTCAGCGGACGGTCTCTGTGCCCCCGCGCAGCCTTGACCCAGGGAGAGCCGGCGCGGCTCCGCCATCCCTCAGGGCTTCGCTGTCTCCCCATTCGGTTTCTCTGTATTCGGCTTCTCCCCCTTCGGCTTCTCCAGCGTCGGCGTCCCCAGCGTCGGCGTCCCCAGCGTGGCCTCACTGCCGAGGAAGCGCGACAGCAGCTGCAGCAGCTGGCGGCTGGTGCTGGAGACCCGCTGCAGTTCGGTGAGGGTGCTCACGACCAGCGGCCGGCTCTCGCGCAGCAGCTGTTCGGCCTGCACGGCGGTGGCGCCGGCGCTGCTGCCCGTGGCGCTGATCTGCCTGAGGGTCTGCCGCAGGGGCGGGGCCGTTGCGGTGGTTTCCCGTTGCACGCTCTGCAGGGTCTGGCGCAGCTGCGGGGCCGTGGCCACCGTCTCCTGGCGCAACGCCTCACTGAGGCCGTTCACCTCGCCCAGGCTCTGGCGCATCGCCCCCAGGGTCTGGGGCAGATCGCGCCCGGTGAGCCTGCTGGTGTTCACCAGGGTGGACTGGAGGTTGGCCTGGGTTTTCGCCAGATCCTGCATCATGCTGGCGATCGGTGTGGGCTGCACGTAGGCCAGCGTGCGCCCCTGCATCCGATGCCGTTGCAAGGCCGTGCCCGGGGGCTGCGGATCGGGACTGAGCGCCAGGTAGTGGTCGCCCACGAATCCCTCCTGCCCCTGGCTGGCTTCACTGCGGGGCCCCACCAGCGCGGCGTACCGCTCGACCACCTGGAGCTGCACCTCAACCCGGGCATCCGGGCGCAGGTTGATCGCGCGCACCTGGCCCACGGGCAGCCCGGAGATGCGCACGTCCTGTCCCACGCGCACCCCGGTGGCGTTGCCGATCAGCAGCCGCAGGTTGAGGTGGCGCTGACCCCAGCCCTGTTCCCGCGCCAGCCCCACCAGCAGCAGGGCGGTGAGCAGCAGCCCGGATCCGACGAACAGCAGCGGGGCGCGGGGGCGATCGCCCATCCGCTCGCGCGGCTCCAGCGGCACGGCCTCACTCATGACGCACCAGCACTCAGGCGCAGGGGTTCGATCGCCATGATCCAGGCGAGCTTGAGACTCATCAACACCATCAGCCCCTCCACCAGCAGATTGCTGGTGAGCAGCTCGCGGCTACGCTCCGCCCGCAGCCCATGGCGGCCGCGCCAGAGCGTCCAGGCGCCGATGCCTGCCAGGAACAGGGCCGCCCGGAGCATCGAACGCAGCACATCAGCCCATTGCAGGCCGCTGAGCAGATCGCTCCATTCGCCGATCAGATCGGCGCGCGGTGAGGCCAGCAGCCCCCCCATCAGGGCCGCCAGCAACAGCATCAGCTGCAACAGCGCCCCCGCCAGTCCCGCCGCCGGCACCATCAGCACTCCGGGCCCCGATGCCTCAGGCCGCTCCTCCGCCAGCCAGAGCGGCAGCAGCAGCGCCATCGCCAGGATCGCCACCAGCATCGGTCCGGTGAGTTTCAGCATCAGCAGGATCAACAGTTCGAGGCTGAAGCGGCTGGTCTGTCCCAGGGGGCCGCTGGCCAGCTGCACCACCCCTGAACCCAGCACCGCGCCCACCAGCAGCACCGGACCGCCGCAGCGCTCGCCATAGCGTTCGCTCAGATCCAGAGCCCGCCGCAGCCGCCCCACCAGGCTCCGGCTCCCCCGTGGCAGCAGGGCTGACATCGCCTGGATCACCGGTGCATGGGCTTCGGGATTCTGAAGAGCCCGGGCTGAACCCGCCCGCCATGGCTGGGTGTGCAGCGTCAGCTGTCGCAGAGTGTGATCTGGGCAGGCTGCCTTGGGCTCGGGCGGCCTGTCGGGATGGCTTCTGCCGCTGCCGCAGCGTCTGTGACGGGTGGGGGCATTGGTGAGGGTGGTCCTGCGCATTCACCCCTGTGGCTGTTGTTTCGTCCTGCCGCTCTAACGCCACGGCCAGCGGCGCCGCCAAGGGATCGCTGGAGGAGCGGTTGGTGGCGTCCCTGATCACCCTGCTCGAGGCCGGCTCCACGCCCTGGCGCCGCGCCTGGGACGCCACCAGCCCAGGCCATCACGTCAACCTGATCTCCGGCCGCCGCTACCGGGGCGCCAATCCGGTGTTGCTCACCCTCGGTCAGCATCTGCGGGCTTCGGCTTTCCCTTACTGGTGCGGCTTCGCCGAGGCCAGGAGCCTGGGGCTGGTCCCGCGGCGGGGCAGCCGGGCCGTGCATGTGCTCCGGCCCGTGGTGCAGCAGAGCCGCGCCGAGCCCGTCGGCCAAGCGGATGGCGTGGCAGCGGGTTCCGCCACGGCTTCCGGCCCAGGCTCCGGTTCCAGCTCTTCTTCCGGAGTCAGCGCAGCCGGTTCTGCCGCCGCCGGAGCTGGCCGCCCCGGGGTGCCGGCAGTGTCAGCGGCCGGCGCGCCAACCGCCGCCGCTCCCGCTGACGGCCCCCACGCCGCTCCCGCCGCGGCCCGCACCTGGGTGAGCTACCGCCCGGTGCCCCTGTTCAATGCCGCCGACCTCCAGGGCGAGGCGCTGCAGGGGCTGATCCGCCGCCGCCGCCAGGCCGAGGCCGCCAGTCGCCGGCCGGAGCCCGAGCGGCTGGCGGCGGCGGAGGCGGTGCTGGGCAGCTGGCCCGTGCCGGTGTGCTTCGGCGGCGATCGGGCCTGTTATCTCCCCGAGCGCGATCTGATCCGGCTGCCCGAGCGTTCGGCCTTCCACGACGCGGCTGCTCTCTACGCCACCTGGGCCCATGAGGCGATCCACTCCACCGGCCACGGCAGCCGCCTGGCCCGTGATCTCTCCGGCGGCATGGGTGATGGCGGTGATGGCGGCACGGCCTATGCCCGTGAGGAGCTGGTGGCCGAACTGGGGGCGGTGCTGCTGGGCGATCGCCTCGAGATCGGCAGCCCCATGGCGAACCACGCCGCCTATCTGGGCCACTGGCTGGAGTTCCTGCGGGAGTCGCCGCGTCGGTTGCTGCAGGTGCTCAGCGATGCGCGCCGGGCGGCCGATCTGATCCTGCCCGAGGGTGCCGACCCCCCCGCTCCCGGGGCCTGATGCCGCCGCGGGAGGGGGCCGGATCGTCTGAGCCGCGGGCGGGTTCCGGATGTCTGGCTCTCGGCCCCCAGGGGATCGGAGCCCGCCGCCGAGCGACCGCGGGCTGGCGCCGCGCGCCGCCCCTTGCCAGGGTGTGGCCGCCGACGCCCGCCCTGCCGTTCATGGTCCGCACCCTGATCCCGATCACCCTGTTCGCGATCATGTTTGCCCTCGGCATCGGTCTGACCGGCGAGGCGGTGAGCCTGATCCGCCGCCGGCCGGCGCTGCTGATCCGGGTCGTGCTCGGCTCCTGCCTGCTGGTGCCGCTGGCGGCCTTGCTGCTGCTGCATCTGCCGATCAGCCAGGCCCTCTCGCCTCCGGTGCGCTTCGCCATCGCCCTGATGGCCCTCTGCCCCAGCGCTCCCCTGGCCCTGCGCAAGAGCGCCCGCCAGGGGGGCGATGGCGAGCTGGCGGCCCTGCTGCAGGTGCTCGCCGCCCTGGTGGCGATCGTCACCGTGCCGTTGATGGGGGATGTGTTCCGGGTCTCCTATGACGTGGTGGGCTGGGACATCGACCATCGGGAGGTGGCCGCCCAGGTGGCCAAGGCCCAGGTGCTGCCCCTGCTGCTGGGCCTCGGCCTGGGGCGCTGGCGGCCCGACCTGGCCGCACGGCTGCGCGGCCCGCTCGAGCGGATCGCCAATGCGCTGCTGCTGGCCCTGGTGGTCCTGGTGCTGGTGGTGACGGCGCCCCATCTGCTGCCGTTCCTCGCCGGCAATCTGCTGGCGCTGCCGTTCATGGCCCTGATGGTGCTGCTCTCCCTGGCGATCGGCTGGCTGATGGATCACCGCGACACGCGCGAGCGGATCTCCACCTCCCTGGTGACGGCGATGCGCAATCCCGGTCTTGCCCTGCTGCTGGCCACTACCTATGCGGGTGAGCTGCGTGGCCTGAAGCTGGGGATCCTGCTCTACGTGCTGATCACCCTGCTGGTCTCGGCCCCGTTTCTGCGCTGGTCGCGGCGGCTGGCGGGCGCGGCGTAGCCGGCTGCGCCCCTCAACGGATCAGGCCGGTCAGGCCATCCCGCAAGGTCTGAACGCTCGGAGTTGCGACGACTGAAGTCCCAACGCGTCAGTCCCGACGCGCCACTCCCAACGCCTGAGTCCCGATGGCAGACCTCCAGCGATCGGAAGCGCGGTTGCCAGATGGGGCCGGGCGGTCGGCCCGGCTTCCCTGGCCCCTCACCCCCTCACGTGAACAGGGCCCCCGATCCCAGCGGCGTGGCGCCTCCTGGGCCTCGCTGCGTGGCAGGGCCCCGTTCAGCGGCGGGGTCGTCGCGGCCGGTCGCGGACCGGTGGATCGACCACCAGGGTGACAAGGGTGCGGCTGCAGCGCCGGAGCCGGGGGAACGGGCGGGCCGTTCGCATCGTCGTCCCCCGGTTGTCCGCAGCCTATCCAGGCTCTCCGGCGCCCTGCACGATGCCGTGCAGCACCTCCTCCGCCAGCCCCTCGGCCTCCCGCACCAGCTGCTCCCCCAGCAGAAACGTGGCCTGCCAGCCGATGCCCGCCGCCACCAGCGGTCCGACGAATGGGATGAAGCGCGACACCTCCTTGGTGGCCAGGTTGCGGGCGAGCTGGCGCAGCAGGGCCATCACCCCCTCCCGGGCCAGATACTTGCCGGCGAACTGGGCCGCCTTGGCCATCAGCCCCGGCAGGGCGTCGGGTCCCAGCAGCCGCCGCACGTAGGCCAGCTGCCGGTCGGTGAGGCCGTAGATGCCGGCGATCTCGTTGCCGAGCTTGATCAGCAGCGAGATATCGGCGCCGATGTCCAGGCCGGGGATCGGGTTGAGCCCGTTGGCCGCCGCCAGCCCCGCGTAGGGCACGATCCGCTCATTGGCGACCTGGCGTTTGCGCTCCAGGGCCTGCTCGCCGTAGGCCGCCATATCGGCCACGAACCGCGAGCGCTTGAGCCCCTCCAGCGCCTGGGAGATCGCTTCCAGCAGCGCCCGCAGATCGTGCTGGGTCGGCTGGCGGGCGGAGGTGAGATAGACCCGCGGGGGCGGGCTGGGCTCCAGCTGGCGGCGGATGTCGGCGGTGATCAGGGCCCGGGTCTCCTCGGGGCTGTGGCTGTTGTCATGCAGGCCGTCCTCGATCGCCCGGTCGATCATGTTCCGCACCACGAAGCAGGGTTTGCCGCGGGCGGTCAGTTCCCGGTAGAGGAACGCGTCGCTCTCGTAGAAGCGATGGGCGGTGACCAGCAGGAAGCAGTCGAAGCGATCGAGGCCGAGGCGCTCGATGTAGGTCTCGCGCGGCCATTTCTGGGTGCCGCAGCCGGGCAGATCCACGAAGGTGATGCCCTTGTGCATGAACTCCTGCGGATCGGTGGTGGTTTCCACCACCCCCACCGCTGCGATCTTCTCGCCAGCGATCGCATTGACGAGCGAGGACTTGCCGCTGCCGGAGGGGCCGATCAGGCCGCAGCGCACCTGGATCTCCTCGAACTCGCGGATCGTCTGCTGGCAGCGGTCGGTGAACTCGCGGATCAGATCCGGGTTGGTACTGACGGCCATGGCACGGGCGGAGCCAGACCCACTCTTAGTCCCATCCGGTGCGATCCGGCCCTGTCGGATCCCCGCATCGCACGGGAGAATGAACGTCCTGGCCCCCGGTCCATCCATGACCTTCATCCCGTCGTCCGCCCCGGCCTCCGCAGCGTCCGTCACCACCGGACCCTCGGGTCGGGCGATGGCCCAGCCGATGGATCCGGCCCTGCTGGAGGCCCTGCAGCAGCACCTCACCATGGAGCGCCGGGCCAGCGCCAGCTACTTCGCCCTGGCCATCTGGTGTGCGGAGCGGGAGCTGCGGGGCTTCGCCCGCCACTTCAGCGCCGAGTCCACCGGGGAGCAGCAACACGCCGCCGCCTTCGCCGACTATCTGATCGCCCGCGGCCAGACGGTGGTGCTCGAGGACTTGCCTGCACCGCGCCAGCAGTGGCAGTCGCTGGAGGAGATCCTCTCGGCGGTGTTCCTGATGGAATCGGATGTGACCACCTCGCTGCAGCAGCTGGATGCCCTGGCCGAGCGCTCCGGCGACGTGCGCACCAGCGTGTTCCTCGACCCGGTGGTGCAGGGCCAGCTGGACGCCGAGAACGAGGTGGCCCACCTGCTCGGTCGGGTGCGCCTGTCCCAGAACCAGCCGGCGGCCCTGCTGATCCTGGACGGCGAGCTGGCGGCCGGCAAACCCCAGCCCGCCACCCTGATCTGACAGGGGGCCGCCATCGCCGGCGGTTCCACCTGGCATCGCTCCGTCGCAGCGCTGTAGGGATTCCGAAGGCGTGCCGTCGTGGGGGGGCTCAGTGGTGTGCCCCAAGTGGCATCCCCCAATGGCGGGGGGGCGATGGGTGCTGCTGCGTGGCGCCCCCCGTGCGCCGGGCCTTCGCCGCGGTGGCCGGATCCGAGCGGGTCAGCCGGCCAGGGGCCGGCGGCTCAGCTCGAGCAGAAAGGCCAGGCTCAGCGGTTCGCCCTGCCAGTGCGCCGCCAGGGCGCTGACGCTCCGCTGCAGTTCGCGCTGGCGGGCCTGCAGCGCCGAGCGTTCCCGGCGCAGCCGTTCGCGCAGGGGGGCGTCCTGGCAGCGCGCCAGACCATCGCGCAGTTGCAGCGACCGCTGGCGCAGCCCCTGGATCTCCTGGCAGAGGTTGGCCACCAGGCTCTCGCCGCCGCCGCGCAGGTCGGTTCCGCCGGTGTGGGTCGGGACATGGGCCATCGCCGTCAGGCCGCCAGAGGGGCGGATTCGACCAGGGCCGGCGCCAGCCGCAGGCCGGGCTCTCCCACCGGCACCTCGATCAGTTCGGCGGCCCGGATGCGCGAGATCAGGCGGGTGGTGGTCACCCGGGTGGTGCCGATCAGCTCGCCGATGCGTTCATGGGTGAGGCGGAAGGGCAGGTCGCACCAGTCGCCGCAGCGGCGGCCGAGGCGGCGGACCAGCAGGCTGAACAGGGCGTGGAGCCGCTGCTCGGCGCTGCCCAGATGGCGGATCCGCAGCAGCTGCAGCGTCCACTCATTGATCGCGTCGAAGCCCGCGCCCGCCACCGGTTCGGCGTCGCTGCGGAAGCACAGCGGGGTGAGGGCCTCGACGCAGACCCCCTCGCTGCAGAGCCGGTCGGTGCACAGCTGGTCGCCCGGCTGGAGGAAGGCGATGGTCATGCCCTCGGTCTCCTCGCAGGGGCAGTAGACGCGGGCCACCCCCTCGAGCACCTCCAGGCAGCTGCCGCCGGGGCGCAGGGAGGGATCGATCAGCACGGTCTGGCCGATGGGCATGCGTACCGCCGCCATGGGTTGATCAGGGAGGAAGCGGAAGGACATCGGAGCGGGCAGCGGACAGCTTGTTGCGAATGACTCGCAATCGTGACAGCCCTCGCGACTTTTTGCAAGCGATTCTCAATAGCGTTCGGTCGTTGCGAACGGCCGGCGCGGTGGCAGCGGTCCTGTACCGGCCGGCCATCCCGCCTGCTCCTTCCCTGACGGCGCCTCCGCTCGGCTGCTCGGCGCAGGGAGGCGCTGGCAGTGGCCCCGAAGGGTCAGGCGCCCCCCAGCAGCCGGCGCCGGGCCCGGTCGCTGAGCTCCTCGCCCACCAGCGTCAGCAGGGCGTAGGCCGCCACCAGGGCCAGCATCTGATCCCAGGCGAAGCTGCTCAGGCTTTCGAGCAGCTGGCTGCCCAGGCCCGTGGCCCCCACAAGCCCCACCACGACCGACTCCCGCAACATCACATCGGCCCGGTAGGCCCCGTAGGCCAGGTAGGAGCGGGCCACCGCCGAGAGCCGGCCGTAGAGCAGTCCCTGGCGCTCTCCGGCGCCGGCCGCGGTCAGGGCCCGTTCGCGCCCGTCACCGGCCGCGCTGACACTTTCCAGCAGCAGGCGTCCGAGGATGCCCAGGTTGTGCAGGCCCACCGCCAGGGCGCCGGTCAGCCAGCCGGGCTTGAGCACGAACAGCAGCAGCAGGGCGTTGAGCGGCGGTGGCCAGAGCCGCTGCAGGGCCCAGCCCAGCTGCACCAGGGCCCGGGCCGCCGGCCAGGGTGCCGCCAGCAGCAGCTGCAGCGGCGCCAGCCCCACCGCCAGGGCCGCCGCCGTCAGGGTCAGCAGCAGGGTGCCGCCCAGCAGGGCCGGCCAGGGCAGGGCCAGCACGGCGCCCCAGTCCGGCGCCGAAAGGGGCGGCAGCGGCTGGCCCTGCAGCAGGACCGCCGGATCCACCGCCAGGGCCTGGCCGGCCGCCAGGGTCAGTGGGATCAGGGCCAGCAGCGCCAGGGCCATCTCGCGACCGCTGCGCCCCACGCCAGGGCGGCCCAGGCCCAGACGGGGAGGCATCAGCCAGCGGCGGCGCAGCAGGCCCACCACACTCTCCAGGGCCAGCATCGCCGCCAGCAGCACCCACAGGCCGCTCCACAGCTCCCGGAACTCCAGCGACTGCATCGTCAGCCGCAGCTCGTTGCCCAGGCCACCCAGGCCGAACACCCCCAGCAGGGTGGCGCTCCGCAGAGCGCACTCCAGTCTGTAGCCCGCGTAGCTGAGCAGGCCCGGCAGCAGCGGCGGGCCGAGGGCGGTGAGCAGTGCCGGACCCGGCCGTGCGCCGCTGGCCCGCAGGGCCTCGAGGGTGGTCGTGGGCAGGGCGTCGAGCAGATCGCCGATCACCCGGGCCACCAGGGCACCGAAGGGCAGGGCGATCGCCAGCACCGCCACCGCGGGCTGCAGCCCCAGCCACTGCAGCAGCACCAGTCCCCAGATCAGTTCATGGATCGCCCGCGGCACCGCCAGCAGCCGGCGCAGCACCTGGGCCGGCCAGGCTCGGCCCACCAGGGTGCGCCAGAGGGTGCGGGAGCTGGCGGCCCCCAGGGCCACGCCGATCACCAGGCTGGCGGCCCAGCCCAGCAGCGCCATCCCCACGGTCACCCCCAGCCCCTCCAGCACCGAGCGCAGCACCAGCGGATCGAGGGAGGGCCGCACCATGGCCTCGAGAAAACGGCCGATCAGGTCCAGCCCACCCCCATGCCACTGCAGCGGCAGCAGCACGGCCAGGGGCAGCAGCACCAGGGCCGGTAGCAGCAGCAGCAGCGGCGGCGCGGCGCGCAGCGCCGGCAGGGGCCTGAGGGGCTGGGCCGTCATCCCCGCTCCGTCGCGTCGTTGCCCTGGCTCCCTCGGCTCGCCCCCGGCTCCGGTGTGGACGCCCCCGGTGTGAACGGTTCCGGGGGGGACACCGCCGGGGTGAGCCCCCCGGCCTTCACGCCAGCCTCCCGACCCGCTGCCCCGGGTCTCCGGCGGGTCACGTCGGCTGTCGGGGGGGCGGCGCCGTACAGGGCTTCCAGCAGCGCCGCGTCCACGGCTCCGACAGGCCGGTCGAACAGCAGCCGCCCGTCCCGCAGGCCGAGCACCCGGTCGAAGCCCTGCAGCAGATCGGGGCGATGCAGGCTGAGCAGCAGGGCCCGCGGCGGTGCCGCCAGCTCCAGCAGCAGCGCCAGCAGGTCGGCGGCCAGGCGCGGATCGAGGCTGGCCAGCGGTTCATCGGCCAGCAGCAGCAGCGGGTCCTGGCGCAGCAGCCGGGCGATCGCCACCCGTTGCCGCTGGCCGCCGGAGAGGGCCGCCACCGGTTCGCCCAGCAGGGCGGGATCGAGATCGAGGCGGCGCAGCACCGCCGCGCAGGCCTCGCTCTCCAGGGGCAGCAGCAGGTTGAGCAGGGTGCGCGGCCAGCCCCAGAACGCCAGCCGGCCGGCGTTGAGGTTCTGCTGCACGCTCAGCTCCTCGATCAGGCGCAGGTCCTGCCAGAGGGTGCCGATGCGGGCCTGCTGGCGCCGCCGCCCCCGGCCGGAGCGGGCGGGGGGGGTGCCCTGCCAGCGGACCGTGCCGGCGGAGGGGCTGAGCAGGCCGTTGGCCACGGCCAGCAGGGTGCTCTTGCCGGCGCCGCTGGGCCCCAGCAGCGCCACCCGCTCTCCCGGGGCCAGCCGCAGGCTCACCTGGTCGAGGCGGGGGCGATCCCGCCCCGGCACCAGGATTCCCTCCAGCTCCAGCACCACCGCCGGCGCGGCGCCTCCTGTGCTGCCTGCCGCCCTCACCGACTCCGTCCTCGTCTCCGTCATCGCCCTCGACCCCAGGCCATGGCGGGATCCTCGCCGATCAGCGGATCTTGCCGATCTGGCGGCCCACCGCCTCGATCCGGGCGTAGGCGGCGGGGTTGGCCCGGGTGAACTGCTGGGCGCCGAACAGGGACAGGATCTGGCGCTGCTGCGGATCGGAGGGGCGCCAGCCCAGGATCGCCTGCTGCAGCCGGCTGGTGAAGCCGGCCCCGAAGCGCTTGTCGAGGTCGGGCTGGGCGATCCAGTGGTAGTCGGGGTAGCCGGGGCTGCGCCAGATCGCCTGCACCTTGGCGCGGTTGGCCTTGCCGTCGTGCAGGCTGGCGCGCCACACCTGCTCGTTCACCACCCCCGCGTCGTAGGCGCCGCTCTGCACCAGGGCGATGGTGGCGTCGTGGCTGCCGCTGAAGCCCGGCGCTCCACCGGCGAAGTCGCTGAGTTTGACGCCCGCCTGCTGCAGGAACAGCTGGGGCATCAGCCGGGCGGAGGTCGAGCTCTCGGATCCGAAGGTGAAGCGCTTGCCCTTGAGCACCGCCAGGCCCTTCTGCTGGGTGAAGGGGCGGATGCCGCTGCGGGTGTTGGCGATGAACACGCTGTGGAAGGACACGTCGATGTCCCGCTGGGCCAGGACCCGCGCCCCCGGTCTCTGCAGCCGGGCCTGCACCCCCGTGAGTCCGCCGAACCACACCAGGTCGAGGCTGCCGGTGCGGAAGGCGCTCACCGCCGCGGCGTAGTCGACCACCGGCACGTATTTCACCGTCACCCCCAGCTGCTGGCCCAGTTCGGCCGCCACCAGCGGGTAGAGGCGGTTGAGTTTCTCTGGTTTCTGGTCGGGGATGGCGCCGATGCGCAGCACGCTCTGACCGCGGGTCTGGGCCGTGGCGGCGCCCAGCAGCGCCGGGCCGCCGGTCAGGGTGGGGTTCAGGCTGCCGGCCGCAGCGAGGGCCGCGGTGGCGGCCAGGGCGCTGGCCAGGCGGCCCAGGGGACGGCGGCAGACGCGGCTGGATCGCCCCGGGGAGGAGGGCTGGTTGGCCGCGTCCTGCTGGAGGTTGCGCCCTGGGCGACGAAGGCTCGCGAGCAGGTTGAACGCCATGGGCCTGAGGGAAGGGGTGTGCGGCACCCTCCACTGTGCGCAATCACGGGAGCCCTGTCGTCTGTGGCCTGATGCCTGATGCCTGGCGCCGGTTGCCTGCGGGCTGTGGCCTGGTGCCTCGTGCCTGGCGCCGGTTTCCTGCGTTGAGCGGGTCGTTGCTCGCCTGGTGGGGCTGCCGGCCGGCGGCCGGCATCGTTCAGGATGCAGTCCATCCGCACCGCCTGCCCTCCGCCCATGGCGTCCCGCCTGGCCGTCGCTCCCTTCCTTGCGGCCTCCGGGCCGATCGTGGACGTGCGCAGCCCGGCGGAGTTCCGTCAGGGCCATATCCCCGGGGCCGTCAATCTGCCCCTGTTCGACGACGTCGGCCGGGCGGAGGTGGGCACGCTCTACAAGCAGCAGGGGCGTGCGGCGGCGGTGCTGCGGGGACTGGCCCTGGTGGGACCCCAGCTCGAGGCCAAGGCCCGGACCCTGATCGATCTGGCCGCCGGCTCCAACCAACCCCTGCGCCTGTACTGCTGGCGCGGCGGCCTGCGCAGCGAGAGCGTGGCGCGGCTGGCGGAGGCCCTGGAGCTGCCGGTGCTGCTGCTGGAGGGGGGCTACAAGGCCTATCGGCGCTGGGTGCTGGCGCTGTTCGAGCGGAGCTGGCCGCTGCGGCTGCTGGGGGGCCGCACCGGCACCGGCAAGACCGAGCTGCTGCTGGCCCTGGCCGCCCGTGGCGTGCCCGTGGTGGATCTGGAGGGCCTGGCCAACCACCGCGGCAGCAGCTTCGGAGCCCTTGGGCTGCCGGATCAGCCCAGCTGCGAGCACTACGAGAATCTGCTGGCCGGCGCCCTGGCCGGGCTGGAGCCGGCCGGGGCGATCTGGCTGGAGGCCGAGAGCTCCCAGGTGGGCCGTTGCCGCATTCCGGCCGGCTTGTGGCGGCAGATGCAGGCGGCGCCGGTGCTGGAGGTGCAGCGTCCGCTCAACAACCGTCTGCAGCGGCTGGTGGCGGTGTATGGGGTGCAGGATCCGGAGCTCGTGGCCGAGGCCACCCGCCGCATCGCCCGCCGCCTGGGGCCCCAGCGCACGGCGGCGGCCCTGGAGGCGATCGGCCGGTGCGACGCCACCGCCGCCTGCGCCCAGATGCTCGATTACTACGACCGCTGCTACGACCACGAACTGAATGGTCGCCAGGCCCGGGCGATCGACCTGGAGGAGCGGGGGGCCGACGAGGCTGCGGCGCTGCTGCTGGAGCGGGGGCTGGTGCAGGCCGAGTCGCCTCCTGCCGCTCAGATCGCCGTCACCTGAGCGATCCCCCGGGCCGCGCTGAAGCCGGCGCGCTGCAGGGCCGCCACGGCCGCGTCGGCCGTTTCCGCCGGCAGGGCGGCCAGCAGGGGGCCGCAGGTCTGGGGGTCGATCAGCAGGGCCCGACGCGCCTGCCGCCCGGCGCTGGCCGCCGCGTCGCTCCCCATGTCGCTCTCCACCAGTTCCACCGGCCCATCGAGCAGGGCCAGGGCCCGGGCGTTGGCCGGCGCCAGGGTGCTGGCGAAGCCCTGCTCCAGCAGCTCCAGGGCGCCCGCCATCGCCGGGATCGCCGTGGCCTCGAGGCGCACCCGGGTGCCGGGGGCGGCCCCCGCCAGCATTTCGCCGAGGTGTCCCAGCAGCCCGAAGCCCGTGATGTCGGTGCAGGCCCGGCAACCGTGGGCGGCCAGCAGCTCCAGCAGCACAGCCTGGCTGGTCTCCATCGTGTCCAGGGCGGTCTCGATCCACTCCGGACGGGCGGCGCCGGCGGCGGCGGCGGCGAACAGCACGCCGCTGCCGATCGCCCGGGTCAGCACCAGGGTCTCACCGGCCCGCAGCGGGCCCTTGGGCCAGAAGCGGTCGGCCGGTGCCAGGCCGGTCACCGTCAGGGCCACGGCCAGCCCGGCGCCATCGCGCCCCTCCAGGGTGTGGCCGCCGATCAGCCGCGCCCCGAGCGGATCGAGGACCGAGCGCACCCCGGCGAGGGTCTGCAGCAGCAGCTCCTCCTGCACGCCGGCCGCCGCCGCGGGGATGGTCACCAGGGCCTGGACCGACTCCACCGCGGCGCCGCAGGCCCAGAGATCGCTGCAGGCATGCAGGGTGCTGAGGCGGGCGTTGCGCCATGGATCCCCGATCAGGGCCGGGAAGCCATCCACGCTCTGGAGCAGGCGGTCGCCGTTGGCCAGGGTCAGCAGTGTGGCCGCGTCTTCGGCCGGCGGTGGGGCTGCGTCGCCAGCCAGCCGGGCGAGGGCGCCGGAGAGCGGATCGGCGGCCAGCTTGGCGGCGCAGCCGCGGCAGGCCATGGCGTCAGCCGGGGCGGCGGCCATGGCCCCCAGCGGCGTGAAGCGGGCCATGAAGCGGCGATCGATCCGCTCCTTCCACAGCCACAGCCAGCGGCTCGGTCCGATCGCCAGCGGCCCCCAGAAGGCCACGGCCCGTGGAGCGAGAGACCGGGGGGGCTGGGCCCGGGGAGTCCGAGCCCCAGGGCGCCCGATCCGGGCCGCGGCCCCGGGCAGCTCCGCTGCCACCAGGGCGGCCTGGGGTGGGCTGGCCTCCCCGAGCAGCTGCAGGGCGCGGGCCTGGGGGCGCCAACGCCGCAGCGGCCGGTCGGGCTCGCTCAGCCAGCGCCGGATGTTCTCTGCCAGCACCGGCGCCGCCCGCACCGCCCAGACGCCGGCGGCGGGGCGGGGATCGCCCTCGATCAGGGCGCAATCTCCGCTGGCGAACAGGCCCGGATGCCCCAGCACCGCCAGGCTGGCCTCGGTTCGCACCCGGCCACTGGCCGCCTCGACCGGCAGGCCGGCGGCCTCCAGCCAGGCCGGCGCGCGGCTGCCGGTACAGAGCAGATCGGCGGCCTCATCCATCGCCGTCTCGCGGTCCACCGCAATGCCGGCCGCCGCCAGCAGCCGCTCCCCGAGGCGGTTGGCGGCCGGGGAGCCCAGGTGCAGTTCGCGCCCCCGCAGCAGCAGGCGGCAGCGGGCGCCCCGGCCCCGCAGGGCCAGGGCCAGTTCCACGGCCGCTGCGCCACCGCCGCGGATTCTCACGCTCGCGCCGGGTTCCAGGGCCTCGCACCAGGCCAGAAACGGTTCGAGCGGCTTGACCGGCTGGTGCTGTGACCGCCCCCCCTCGCCCGCCGTCCCGGGGGGCAGGGCGGTGATCGCGCCCAGGTTGAGGGAGAGCAGGTCGTAGCGCAGGGGTGGTCGCCCTTCCAGCACCAGCTGGCGGGCGCCGGCATCGAGACCGCTGATCTCGGCCCGGATGAAGGTCACCCCCGCCCGCCGGCAGAGCTGCTCCAGGTCGATGGCGCAGTCGTGGCGCTGGTAGTGGCCGGCCACCAGGCCGGGCACCATGCCCGAATAGAGCGCCGTGGGCTGCCGGCTCACCAGGGTGCAGTGGCAGGCCGGCGGCCGACGCCTGGGGTACATCGCCCACATCCGCAGCACCAGCGCATGGCTGTGTCCGCCCCCCGCCAGGATCAGCTGCCGCCCTGGCTCCTGCCGCGCGATCGGCTGCTGTGCCATGGCCCTCCGGGATGAACGGTCCTGGTCTGTCACCGGCTCAGGCCAGGGCCACCAGGACCGCCCCGCCGGCCATCAGCGCGATCCCGCCCCAGGCCAGGGGCTCGGGCCGCTCCCCGAGCAGCGCCACGCCCAGCAGGGCCACCAGCACCACGCTCACCTTGTCGAGGGCCGCGACCGGCGCCGCGGGCCCCATCTGCAGGGCCCGGAAGTAGCAGAGCCAGGAGAGGCCGGTGGTCACGGCGGAGAGGCCGAGGGCCAGCAGGGAGCGGGGCGGCAGGCCGCCCATGGCCCGGGCCGATTCCAGGCTCAACTGGCCGGTGCCCAGCATCAGGGCGCTGAGCAGCAGCGCCACCAAGACGGTTCGCAGCCAGGTGGCCAGGTTGGCGTCGATGCCGCTCAGACCGAGCTTGGCCAGCACGGTGGTGAAGGCGGCGAACAGGGCCGCCAGGCCCGCCCAGGCACTCCAGCGCCCGGCGAGCTCGGACCAGGGCATGGGGCGTGCTGGGGTCAATCGATTCAGTATCGGCATCCAGGCTGCGCGCTGGCCAGGGCCGTTGTTCTGCAGGGTCTCCGCAGGCCTCGGTGCAGCTGTGTTTGCCGCTCTCCCCGCGTCTCTCTGCTCGGAGGCGATCTGCCCCCGGCGGCGATCGGGTTGAGCGTTGGCAGCCCCAGAGACAGCTTTGTGATGGGTTTCCGCCGCCCGTGCCGCTGCCGGTGACGGTGCCGCCGATGTCCGGGTTCGCCGGCGTGGAACGCGCCATCCCCGGCAGCGCGGAGGGCATCGCGGTGGCGGTGGATCTGTGTTGGTGTGGATCTCGTCACCGTCCGTCCGGCGATGCTGCGCCAGGACATGGTGGGCCCTGGCCTGCGGGGCGCTGCCGTCGTGTCCAGTCGTGGTGATGGTGTGCAACTGCGCACGCAGGCTGATCACGAAACCCGCACACATCGGTCCCTGCACTGATCATCGACCCCCCGATTCCTGGCCTGCCCAGGGCTGACGGGAGGCCGTCCGCTTCGCAGAATCGAGGAACGTCCACATTTCCCTCTTCCCTTCCAATGGCCCAGACCTACATCGCCTGGCGGCGCCACACCCTTCTCTCCGCCATCGATGCCCTCCCCGCCAGCGAAGAAGCGGAGGTGTCACCCGGTTTCCAGGGTCTGCTGCGCCATCTCAACCACAGCCTGCCCACCGCCCAGATCAGCGCCACCCTCGACGATCTGCTCCAGGCCCAGTCGCACCTGTGCACCCCCCGGCAGCTGGCGGCGATGCGGGCCTTCCGCGCCCACCTGCCTCAGCTCGAGGCGGAGGTGTAATGCCGCAGGGCGAACAGCCAGAACAGGCGGCTGATGGCCAGGGCCACGGCCGCCACCACACCGGCGGCGACCACCATTGGCGCTGACGCCCGTCCCAGCAGGGCTTCGGCCGGCACGGTCGTGAGGAAGGCCACCGGCAGCACCAGGGTGAACAGCAGCCGCAGGCCCGCGGGATAGGCGCTGATCGGGTAGCGGCCGGCCACCAGGGTGGCCCGCAGCACTTCGGTGGCGTTCCAGACCTTCACGAACCAGATGCTGGTGGCCGCCAGCACGAACCACAGGCTGTAGAGCAGCAGCGCCGCCGCCCCCAGCAGCATCAGGCCGGTGAGCAGCGCGGCCGGTGTCGGTGGCCCGCCGGAGCGCAGCACCCCCACCACCACCAGAGCCAGGCCCAGTAGCATTCCCGGCGCTCCCCAGGGGGACAGGCTGCGCAGGGACAGCCACAGCTGGCTGTCCACGGGTTTGAGCAGCACGTAGTCGAGGGTGCCCCGCTGCACGTGGTTCACCAGGGCGCCGAGGTTCGGCTGCAGCAGCGCCGTGGTGAGGCCATCGAGCAGGGTGTAGAGGCCGAGCACCACCAGCGCCTGATCCCAGCTCCAGCCCCCCAGATCGCGGCCGTGGCGGTAGAACAGCGAGAGCACGAACAGGCTGCCCGCCAGGTTGCCGAGCACGGCCACCAGTTCGATCAGGGCATTGACGCCGTACTCCAGTTCGGCCGCCAGGGATGCCGCCCAGAAGCGGCGCAGCAGCCGGGGCAGCGGCACGCGGGTCGGGCTCTGGGGAGGGGACGTCATCAGGCCCCCAGTGCCGCATGGCGGCGCAGGCCCGCCTTCCAGCACAGCCAGCCGATCGGCACCAGCACCGCGGTCCAGAGCAGCAGGGCGGCGAACCCCTGGGCCACCGGCACCTCAGCCCCCGCCAGCAGCTGGGCCGGGAAATGGACCATCCACGGGAAGGGGGTGGCCATGGCGAAGGCGCGGACGGGCTCGGGGTAGGCCTCGAGCGGCGCCACCAGCCCGGAGAGGAACAGGTAGGGGATGTAGAGCAGCCGCTCCAGCGCGCTGGCCCGCTCGCTCCAGAAGCAGAGCATCGTCAGGATCCACTGCAACGCGAAGCGCAGGGCGAAGGCCATCGGGATCGCCAGCAGTCCCGCCAGCAGCCGTGGCGGCTCCGGCAGCCAGCCGGCGGCGGGATGCACCACGACCAGCAGCCCCAGGATCGCCAGCACGAAGGGCAGCCGGGTCACCTGCTCGGCCAGGTGGGCGGCCACGTAGCGCCAGACCGGTGCCAGGGGCTGGAGCAGGTAGGGCGAGAGCCGCCCGGCGACGATGTCCTCCTCGAAGCTGTGGATCACCCAGATGATCGTGAACTGGCGCACCACGAAGGCCGCAAGGAAATAGCGGCTCAGGGCCGCCACGCCCAGACCGCCGGTGGTGTCGGTGCCGCCGGCGGCCGCCTGCCCCCAGACCGCCAGCATGATCAGCGGCAGCACCCCCGACAGGGCCCACAGCACGATCTCCGCCCGGTACTCGAGCATCAGGGCGTACTGGCTGCCCAGCAGCACCCGGGCCAGGCGCAGCAGGCGTGCGGCGCTGCGCAGGGCTGGGGTCGCCGCCAGGCGGCCCAGGGCGCGCGGCCCGCGGTGCCCGGCATCCGCAGGGCCGCCGGCGGCGCGCTGGTGGCGGCGACGGCGAGAGTTCATCGCGGCCGCTCCGGCTCCGTCGCGGCCGGCGCCTGGGTTCGGAACAGCTGGCCGATCAGCTCCTCGATCGGTGGATCCCGCACCTCCAGGTCGAGCACCGGCAGATCAGCGAGCAGGCGCGAGACGGCGGCGGTGAGGGTCTCGCGCGGCACCAGAAGCCGAACCTCGCGCCCCTGGATCTCTTCGACCTCGCCGTAGGCCGCGAGCCGCTCCGCCGGCAGCGGATCGCGCAGCTCCAGCCGCACCTCGCGGCAGGGGGCCAGCCGGGTGGTCAGCTCGGTCAGGCTGCCGTCGTAGCGCAGGCGGCCGTGATCGATCAGCAGCACGCGCGGGCAAAGGGCCGTGATGTCCGCCATGTAGTGGCTCGTCAGCAGCACGGTGGCGCCGTAGAGGCGGTTGTACTCGGCCAGAAAGCCCCGCACCCGCGCCTGGGCGTTGACATCCAGCCCGAGGGTGGGTTCATCGAGGAACAGCACGGCCGGGCGATGCAGCAGCGCCGCCAGCAGTTCGGCCTTCATCCGCTGGCCGAGCGACAGCTTGCGCACCGGCCGGGTCAGCTCCTCGCCCAGTTCCAGCATCTCGGCCAGGGTGTCGATGCGGCGCCGGGCCTCCAGGTCGTCGATGCCGTAGACCGCCGCATTCACCCGCAGGGAGTCGAGGGGGGGCAGATCCCAGATCAGCTGCTGCCGGTTGCCCATCACCAGGGTGATGCGGCGCAGGAACTCGGCCTGACGGCGCTGGGGGCGGAAGCCGGCCACCTCCACCGACCCCTCGCTGGGGTGGATCAGGCCGCTGAGCATCTTGAGGGTGGTGGTCTTGCCGGCACCGTTGGGGCCGAGGAAGCCCACCATTTCGCCGGGCTCGACCCTGAAGCTCACCTCCCGCACCGCCTCCACGTCCCGGTAGCGCCGCTGCAGCAGGTGCCGCACGGTACCGGCCAGACCGGGCTGCTTGTCGGCCACCCGGTAGATCCTGCCGAGTCCGCGGGCGCTGATCTGAACCATTGACCTGACCCTAGGGCGCGGGCAGCGATCGCCGTGCCACCCCCCTCCGGCCGTCGCACGGGTGGGGCGGGGTGCTCGGGTGTTGCCCGCCAGCGCGATCAGGGCCTCGCCACCAGCTCCGCCAGCCGCGGCGTGACGTCGACCATGGGGTACTCGGGGTTGCCCCAGCCGTTTGCGGGCAGCAGCTGGGCCGCACCGGCGGCGGGGGCGGCTCCGGCCGGCCCGGCGGCGAAGGCGCCCTGGGTCCAGCCCAGCAGCAGGCCGCGCAGCGGGCCGCCGCCATCGGCCATCGGTGAGCGCAGGTTGAAGTGGTCGCCGCCCTCGACGAGCACCAGCTGGTGGCCGCCGCCCACGGATCGGGCCTGGCCGGCCATCACCCGGATCGCCTCCGGTCCCGAGGGGACCACCCAGTCGCGGCTGCCGCTGACCATCAGCACCCGCGCCTGCATGCCGCGGGAGGAGCCGTTGTCGAACAGCAGGTTGGAGGGGGGGCTGACCGCCACGACGGCCTTGATGCGCGGGTCGGGGGCGGTGGAGCGATCGGCGCTGCTGCGGAAGCTGCACTGCAGCACCCAGCTGAGGTTCCGATCCGGATGGCGCAGGTCGTTGCACAGCTTGCCGATGCGGCCGGAGCTGGGGCGCGCCCCGGCGAGCTGCAGCACGGTGGTGGCCCCCCAGGAGTGCCCGATTGCCACCACCATGTCGGTGCGCACCGGCGAGGGCAGGCCCAGCTGGCCGGCGGCCGCGGCATCGATGGCCGCCGACACATCGAGGGGGCGCAGCCGCAGGTCGTCCGGGCTCGGTGGGGGGGCCTTGCCTTCGAGCATCGCCCGCTGCTGGTTGCTGTCGCTGCCCGGATGGCGCGGCAGCAGCACCGTGTAGCCGCGCCGGGCGAGGTGGGCGGCCCAGCCCTCGAAGTTCTCCGGTGAATCCCAGAGGCCATGGGAGATCACCACCAGCTGGCCGTTGGCGCCGCTGATCGGCGCCACCACCACCACTGACAGGGGGTCGGGGCGATGGGTCACCCGGATGCTTCTGTCGCTCCGCTGGATCGGCAGGGGGCCTTCGGCCTGCAGTGCGGCATCGCTGCCCGCGGGGCTGCCGCCGCTGATCAGTCGGACGCCGGGCAGCTGCTGGTCGCGAAGCCGGTCGAGGGAGAACAGGGCCTTCTCCAGGTCGATGCTGGCGGTGCGCCCGGGGATGGCCTCCAGCACATCGACCAGGGTCAGGCTGCCCTTACCGGCGGAGGCTTCGAGCCGCTCCAGCCCCTGGCGCATCAGTCCCTCCTCGTTGCTGGATGGGACGCCATCCACCCGGATCAGGGCCGAGGCGAGCAGCAGGGCCTGGTTCGCCAGCGGTGAGCCGACCGTCTTGTCGGCGAACACCCGGGCCGACAGGGGCAGGGGGGTGTCGAACAGATCGACGAGGCGCTCGCCGATCCTGCCGCCGCTGGCCTGGTTCAGCTCGGCGAGGTCGCTGCTGCCGTTGAGCAGGGCCCTGGCATCGCGCAGTTCCCGCAGATGGATCGTGAAGCTGGTCTCGAGGATCGGCAGCTCGAGCTTGACGGTTTCGAGCGCCCGGCCGGGTGCCGCACCGATCGCGGTGGTGACGAGCGCCGTGGCGGCCGCGGCAAGGCCGGCCGCGAGGGTGGCCAGGGGCCTGGCGCTGGGGAGGTGGAACATCGCGGCAGCGTCGGAGCGAGACCCCATGATCACCCCACGGCGGTTGCCGCGAGCAGCCGCAGGGCCAGCTGTTCGCCGCTTCGCCAGGCGCCCTCCAGCCGTCCGAAGCCCGGGCCGGCCAGATAGTCGCCGCAGAATCCGATGCGGCTGGCTGGGCAGAGGCTGAGGGCAGAGGGCAGGCCGGGGCCGCGCGGGAAGGCGGCTCCCCAGCGCATCAGTTGCCGCTGGCTGCGGGCCAGGGCGGTGTAGGGGATGCGCGAGCCCATGGCCTGGTGCAGGGCGGCGGTGAGGGCGGTGATCACGGCCTGTTCCTGGTCGGACGGTGCCGGCTGACCCAGCTGCCGGGCGATGGCGGAACCCGATCCGTACACCTCCAGGTGCTCCTCGGCGAAGATCGGCGTCGAGTGGGCGACCACCGCGCAGCGGCCGTCCTCCAGCGGCTGGATCGCCACCCGCTCCAGCCCCCAGCGCAGCTGGGCGGCCGCATCGAGGATCAGCAGGCGGAAGGGCTGCTGCAACCACAGCCGTGCGGTGTCACCCTCCGCCATCAGCAGCAGGTTGCTGCGGGCCTCCGGCCGCGTCGAGGCGATCGCCACCAGGGCGTGCTCCAGGTCCGGATCCGCGAGGGGCCGCGCCGCCTCGGCCAGGGGAATGGAATCCCAACCGAGGGTGAGCCGGGAGCGGGGGTGGGCCAGCAGGCTGCTGGAGAGCACCAGCCAGTCGGCCTGCCCCAGCGGCTGGCGCTCCTTGTCCAGCAGGGTCCAGGCGCCACCGGCGCTGACCTCCAGATGGCGCACCAGCTGGCCGAACCGACACGTCACCCGCTCACCGGCCAGGGCCAGCAGGCCCTCGCACAGCCGGTCCATGCCGCCATGGCCGCGGTACAGCCGCCCCTCCAGCAGCGGCTCGCGCGGGGTCGGCAGCAGCTGGCCCTCGGCGTTGAGGCCGGCGATCACCCCCTCCCACGGTTCCACGCTGCCCATCGCCAGCAGCGGCTCCAGCAGCAGCGGTGGAGCCGCATCGGCGGGGTCGAGGTTGAACAGGGGGGCGCCGTGGTCGATGCGCAGCTGGGGGTCCTGGCGGGAGCGGCGGGTGGAGGCCCGCCCCCCCGGCCCCCGGCCGGTCTCCCACAGGCTGATCGGCCCGCTCCAGCCCAGCTGGCTCAGGCGCGCCACCAGGGAGCAGCCGGCAACGCCGGCGCCGATCACGGCCAGGCTCGGGCCCGGAGCAGGGGAGATCAAAACTGTGCTGTTGCCGGGCATTCTCTCCAGGATGCCCGAGCTCGCCCGCTCCGGCATTCCGGTCAGCCGACGGGCACGCCGTGGCATCGGAAGGGGGGCGTTGGCATCGGTCCAGGTCTGAGGATGTCCAGCTCCGCCGCCTGCGCCATGACTGCCTCGCCGATCGACCACAGCGCCGCGGTTCAGGCCCGCTACGGCGCCGCCGCCCAGGAGCAGGAGGCCTGCCTGTGCTGCGCCGTCCGCTACGACCCTGCCCTGCTGGAGGTGATTCCGGCGGAGGTGGTGGAGCGTGACTACGGCTGCGGCGATCCCACCCGCTGGGTGCGTCCGGGCGACACGGTGCTGGATCTGGGCAGCGGCAGCGGCAAGAACGCCTTCCTCTGCGCCCAGCTCGTGGGTCCCGGCGGGCGGGTGATCGGCCTCGATCGCAATCCCCGGATGCTGGAGCTGGCCCGCTGGGCCGCACCGATCGTGGCCGACAAAATCGGTTACGCCAACGTGAGCTTCCGCGAAGCCGCGATCGAGAACCTGGCCACCGATCTGGCCGGTCTGCCCCTGCTCGACGACGCCAGCATCGATGTGGTGCTGAGCAACTGCGTGCTCAATCTGGTGCGTCCCGATGGCCGCGGGGCGCTGTTGCGTGAGATCCGGCGGGTGCTGCGGCCTGGCGGCCGGGTCGCGATCAGCGACATCGTTAGCGACCGGCCGGTGCCGCTGGACATGCAGCAGGACCCCGAGCTCTGGAGCGGCTGCATCAGCGGCGCCTGGCAGGAGGAGCGCTTCCTGGAGGATTTCCGGACCCTGGGCTTCGAGGGGGTGCATTACGCCGACCGGCAGGAGACCCCCTGGCGGGTGGTGGAGGGGATCGCCTTCCGCGCCGTGACCCTGGTGGGCCATCGTCCCGGCGCCGTCGCGCCCCGCTGCTGCTGAGCCGCCGCCGGTCCGTGAGCCACGCGGCTGGTCCGATCCAGGGCGGCTGCTGCGCCTGGGTGCATGGTTGCACCGGTGCTGCGGGGGATGCGCCGAAGCGGGCCAGCCGGCCGCCGCCCCTGCCGAGGGTGGGGATGTCCGCCGTCCCGCCGCCGATGACGCTCGTCGCCCCTGGCTCCGCCGCTGCCGCTCCCAGTGCCGCCGCTGCCAGTGCCGCCGCTGCCGCCGGTGCTGCTCCTGCCGCGCCCGCCGCCGCCGGGCGTCCCGCCGCAGCGGTAGCTCCGCACAGAGGGGTGCCGCCTGTCAGCCTGCCGCCCCAGTTGGAGACGGTGCTCGATCAGGCGGATGTGCGGCTTGATGGGCGCCGCCCCTGGGATCTGCGCCTGCACAGACCGGGCGTTCTGGCCGAGGTGGCGCGGCGGGGCTCCCTCGGTTTCGGGGAGGCCTATGTGCGCGGCGACTGGGACTGCGACGCCCTCGATCAGCTGTTCACGCGGCTGTTGCGGATCGGTGCCGATCGCCGGCTCGCCGCCGGCGCCCCGCTGAGCGCTCCACTGGCGGCCCTGGCCGCTCGTCTGGTGGACCCCCAGTCACCCCGCCGCTCGCGCCGGGCCGTGCGCCATCACTACGACATCCACCCCGAGGTGTACGCGGCGATGCTCGACCCCTGGCGCCAGTACAGCTGTGGCTACTGGCAGGGGGCCAGCACCCTCGAGCAGGCCCAGGAAGGCAAGCTGGCCCTGATCGCCGCGAAGCTGGATCTGGCGCCCGGCCAGCGGGTGCTCGACATCGGCTGCGGCTGGGGTGGCCTGGCGGCCTGGCTGGCGGATGGCCATGGGGTCGAGGTGCTGGGCATCACCCTGTCGCAGCGTCAGCGCGACTGGGCGCGGGACCGCTGGGCCGACCTGCCGGTGCGCTTTGAACTCTGCGACTATCGGGATCTGGCGGCACTGGATGCGGGCTCCTTCGATCGCATCGTCTCGGTGGGGATGCTGGAGCATGTGGGACCGGGCCATCTGAGCTGCTTCTTTCAGCAGCTGCACTGCGCCCTGCGGCTGGATGGTCTGGCCCTGGTCCACACGATCGGCTACCCGCGCCGTACGGCAGCCACCGATCCCTGGATCGCTGCCCATGTGTTTCCCGGCGGCCGGTTGCCGGCCGCCGCCGAGTTGGCTGATGTCCTGGCCGACGACTGGTTGATCGAGGACTGGCATGCCTTCGGGGCCGACTACGACCCGACGCTGATGGCTTGGTACAACCGGTTCGAGCAGGCCTGGCCCCAGCTGCAACACCGGGTCGCGGCCACTGCGGGTGGAGACGAGGGCGCCGAACGCTTCCGGCGCTACTGGCGGTACTACCTGCTCTGCTGCGCCGCGTTCTTCCGCGCCCGCCAGGGGCAGCTCTGGCAGCTGGTGCTCTCGCCCGCCGATGGACTGCGGCCGAAGCCCTATCGCTCCATCCGGCCATGAGCGCACCGTCCTCCGACGCCAGGGATGGCTTCGCCGGCGATGGCTGGTCCCACTTCGGCCCGGCAGAGGGCCCGGGGCTGGGCCTGCGGGGCGTGGGCCGCAGCAAGGAGCGGGCCTTCGAGCAGATCGGGCTGGCGCTCACGGCCATGATCACCGATCCGGCCCGGGTGCACCTGCGGGGTCAGGAAGAGATTCAGTGCGCCGCTGCCGATGACCAGGCCCTGCTGCTGGCCTGGATCGAGACCCTGCTCGGCCGTATGGCCGTCCACCACGTTCTGTTCGGCTCCTACGCGGTGCAGCTGCGCCAGGGCACCCTGGAGGCCAGGGCCCTTGGCGAACCCCTGGACCCGCGCTGCGGCCACCCGGGCCTCGACCTGCACCGGGTGCTCTGCGATCAGCTGAGCCTGTCGCCTGGGCCGGCGGGAACCTGGCGGGCCGAGGTGATTCTCAGTCTGGGCTGGCCTGATGACGGGCCGGGCTGCGATGGGGCCGCCTGACGACGGGACCGCCTGTCGCCTGTCGCCTGTCGCTGGGGTGCCCGTTCCGGAACGGTGTGAGGGTGGCGTGGGGATCGCTCGGGGTGGCCGCTCCAGGTGACGGGTTCTGGTGACAGGTCTGTGAATCGGTGTTGTGGATGGCTGCCGTGGGTGATGTGGTCTGAACAGGCTTGTCCTCGGCCTGTGCAGTCTCCGTGATCCACGGTTGAAAGTCGGGCTGCCGTGGTTGTTCTCCGGCTGTCTCAGGTCGTTGGAGAACGCCTCAGGCGGTTGGAGCCTTCTCTGATGCTTCCGGCCGATTTGTGGACTTTGCAGATGATTGCGGTGCGCCGCAGACAGTGCGCGCTGATTGTTTCGAATCCTGGTTATTGAGCGGTTGCTTGGAGGCGCGATTGCATCAGCCTGCAGCGTGCCTCATGGGAGTGAAAACAATAGGCTGACGGCGTACAGCGGATTGACATCCACGCGCTGATCTTCAGTTGATCCTGCGAGGTGCGATCAGCTTTTCGTCCCTTTCTCTTGTCATGAACGATCGCTTGCGTTTGCTTCAGCGTCAGCCCCGCCGCATCACGATCACCCTCAGTTATCACGTGCATGAGGCCCTGCTCAGCCGCTCCGAGGAGGAGGGGCGCTCCGTTTCCAATCTGTGTGCCTTTCTGCTCGAAGAATCGCTGCGCCACCCCCTCGGTATGGCCCCCGGTGCGGATGGGGCGCAGCTTCCCTTCCGGCCGGAGCGCCACGGCGTTCCGCAGCAGCAGATCGGGCAGCACGATGGGCATCTGCAGCCGCGGCGCCCGGTGCGCTGAGCCGTCGCCAGCTGTCTCAGGCGGGGTGGAGCATCGGATCCACCCTCCGCCGCAATTTCTCGAGGGCCCGGCGTTCGATCCTTTTGAGCCGATCGCGGGGAATGCCGACCCGTTCGGAGGCCATCTTCAGGGTCAGGCCTGGATCATTGGCATAGCGCAGTTCCAGGATCTGGCGTTCCAGGCCTGTCAGGCGCTCCACCTCCCGGTGCAGCCACTCCCAGCTCTGGGGCTCATCGGGCAGGCGTCCATCCCCGACCCGATCGACCAGACTGCCGTCCCCGTCTCCATCTCCGAGTCGCTGGTCGAGGGAGAGAGCCCGGGTGTTCTCGACGGTGCGCAGCACGAAGCCGAGACGCTGTTCGCTTTCTCCGAGTTCCGCCGCCAGCTCGCCCAGGGGCAGCCGGCCTCGGCTGCTGCCCTGCAGCACCCCCACCTTGCGGGCCAGCTCGGCCACCTGGGGTGGGATGCGGATCGCCGTGCCGTGCTCCTGGATGTGGCGGATCACCGCCTGGCGGATCCACCAGTAGGCATAGGTGGAGAAGCGATAGCCGCGGGAGGGGTCGAAGCGCTCCACCGCCCGGATCAGCCCCAGGTTGCCGGCCTGCACCAGGTCGATCGGATCGAGGCTCTGATGGGGTTGGATTCGCTGCTGGTGGGGGCGGCAGGCGGAGATCACCAGCCGCAGGTTGGCCGTCACCATCCGGTCCATGGCCCGGCGGCCGCGGCGCTCGAGCCCCTTGTCGGGGTGGGGATGGTTCAGCCAGGCCTGGACCACGGCCGCCAGATGCAACTCCTCCGCAGGTGTGAGCATCGGGATTCTGCCGATCGAGCGCAGATAATCACCGAAGACATCTGACATGGGGCGTGATGTATTCAACTATGGTGATCATCCCTGCTACATTCTGGCGTCTGTTTTGCCTGCGATCAATCTGCTGCACAAGCGGTGCATTCCAGGTCGGATTGCGGCATGGCTGGGGCGCTTCTTGTCGGCAAATGGGATTACCCTGTGTTGATGCTGCTATGCAGATTCTGCATAGCCAGTCGGCTTGTTCTCGACTGTGCTAAAAATTCGCCGCATTCACACAGGTGCTATGCCGCAATCTGGAACCCCATCACATCTTCAGCCTGGTCAAGTCAACCCGCATTCGCCCAAAGAAAATTCTGTATTCAATGCTGCGGTTGGATCTTCCGGCTCCTGGTCTGGCCCTCAGTCCAACCTTGCCCTGCGCCGGCCTGTGCGGATTTCAATCACGGTCTCCCAGCTGGTGCACGATGCTCTGGTGGCGCGCAGCACCGCCGAAGGCCGCTCTCTCTCCAACCTGGCGGCCTTTCTGCTGGAGAGCGCCCTGACACCGGCCCCGGCTCCGGGGCCGGCCCTGGGCAATCTGGCTCAGGTCGGGCGGGGCCGGGTGCGGGAGCCTGTTGCCGGGCTGGAGGCGTAGCGAGCGGTCAGCTGGGCCTGGCCCAGCCTGTGGCCCGCCATCGCCGCCAGCAGGGCGTGCGGGTCACTGCCCGGCTCGCAGCCCAGCGGCCGGTCGAGGGCCACCAGCGTGAAGCGGTAGCGGTGGGCAGGGCCCGGCGGCGGCTCCGGGCCCTGATAGCCGATGCGCGTGAAGCTGTTCACCCCCCAGCACCGCCCGTGCCGGGCGTTGCCTGCCACCGTCAGCACCGGTGCAGGCGGCAGCCCCGCTGGCAGCCCCGGCAGATCGGGCGGCAGGTTGAACAGCACTCAGTGGATCCAGGTGCCGCCTGCTGCATCGGGATCGTCCATCAGCAGCGCCAGGGAGGCGGTGCCGGGGGGCAGACCGCTCCACTGCAGGGGCGGAGACAGGTTGTCGCCGTCGGCCGTGAACGGCCGCGGCAGACCCTCGCCATCCGCGAAGGCCGGGGATCGCAGCTGCATCGCTCATTCCACCGGCACGCTGATGCTGGCCGGGGTTTCGCTGCGGGCCTTGCGCGGCACCGTCACGGTCAGTTGCCCGTCCTTGCAGCAGGCGCTCATGCCGCTCGCCACGGCGTCGTCGGGCAGGCTGAAGCTGCGGCTGAAGCGGCCGTGGAACCGTTCGATGCGATGCAGACGGGTGCTGTCGTCACGCGTCTCCTCCCGCCGTTCGCCGGCGATGGTGAGCACCCCGGCTTCAAAGCTCACCTGCAGATCCTCACGCCCGAGACCCGGCACATCGGCATGGATCCGGTAGCCGTCGGGGTCCTCGCTGATGTCCACCCGCGGGTTCCATTCCACGTTCAGCAGCGAGCCCGCCGTGCGATTCAGGGATGGCCAGCGGAACGGCCGGGCGGAGCGATCGATCATCTCCTCAAGGTCCCGAAGGGACTCCATGGCAGTCATCAGGGTCATGACGTGTCGGGTGCGATGGGAAACCGGCGCCGGCCGGGGGCCTGCTCCAGGTCCCTGATCGGTGCTGATTCGACGCTATGGAGATCGGCGGCGGCGGCGTGCAGGCAATCCGCTGCATCGGTGGCGTCACAGCCCATCCGCCCCGGATCCGCCGGGAAGCCCCCAACGGCCCGCCGGCTGCGCCAGCGTGGAGGGGTGTGCGTCTGCCCGCGATGGTCGCCCCCGCAGCGTTCTGGTTTGATCGCCGTGCCGCCGGTCTGGCCCTGGCCGAGCGCCTCGCTCAGGAGGCCCCCCCCCAGGGCGATGCCCTGGTGCTGGCCCTTCCCCGGGGCGGGGTGGTGGTGGCGGCCGAGGTGGCCCGCGCCCTGCGGCTGCCGCTCGCGACCTGGTCGGTGCGCAAGCTGGCGCTGCCCACCGATCCGGAGATCGCCCTGGGGGCGCTCGCCCCCGGTGGTGTCGTGCTCTGGCATGCCCAGATGTCCTGGATGTTCGACCAGAACCCGGTGCTGCGCGATCAGGTGCTCGAGCGGGAGGGCCGCGAACTCGAGCGACGTCGCCGGCTCTACGGCGATCCCGATCCAGCGGCTTTGCAGGGCAAGGAACTGATCGTGGTTGATGACGGCATCGCCACCGGGCTGACCGTGCGCGCCGCCCTCACCTCCCTCGGCCACGCCCGGCCGGCTCGGATCGTGCTGGCGGTGCCGGTGGCGGCCCCTCAGACCCTTCCCGCCCTGCGCAGCCTCTGCGATGCACTGGTGGTCCTGTCCGCTCCGCGGGATCTGATGGCGGTGGGCTGCCACTACCGCCACTTTGAGCCGGTCGAGGATCAGCAGGTGCTGGACTGCCTGCGCAGCGCCCGTGAGGCCCTCGACCATTCCAGGGTCTGAGCCGCAGGTGGAGTCGGGCGGCCGGTTGCGCCGCTGAGCCCCCTGGAGCGAGCGACGGTACGCGGTGGCCGATGCCGGCGGCCTTGCCGGACGGCGGGGCCGCCCCTTGCCGCGCTCGCGGGCCGCTGCCAGCCCTGCGGCTTCCGCCCCGCCCGCGGTCGCGCAACCGTGGGCGGGGCGACCACCTCAGCTGGCGATGGTCATCACCTGATTGCGGCCGTTGCGCTTGGCCCGGTACATGGCCTGATCGGCCCGATCCAGCAGCTGGTGCGTCTCCTCGCCGGGTCGGGCCAGGGTCACGCCGACGCTGAGGGTGGGAACGATGCTGCCGCGCCCCTCCCCCAGCTCCAGGGGCTGGGCCACCGCCCGCCGCAGCGCCTCGGCGACCTCCCGGGCGTCGCTCAGGTCCCGCACCCCGTCGAGCACCACCAGCAGCTCGTCGCCGCCGATCCGGGCCGCCAGGTCGCTGGCGCGCAGACGCCCCTGCAGGCGCTCGGCCACCAGCCGCAGCACCGTGTCACCACAGGCGTGGCCGAAGCGGTCATTGATCGTCTTGAACCCATCGAGATCGCAGAACAGGATCGCCACCCACTGGCCGTGGCGCCGCTCCTGGCGCTGCAGCTGATCGATGCGGCCCAGCACCTCCCGTCGGTTCAGCAGGTCGGTGAGGTCGTCGCAGCGCAGCCGTCGCTGCACCTCCTCGCCGCTGAGGCCATCGCCATCGCGCAGCAGCCTCAGCCGGGCCACAGCGTCCACGTCGACCGCATCTCTGCGGATCGCGTTCAGGTCGATACTCTCCCCGTCGACGCTGTCCCAGGCGACGCCGGCCGCGATCGCTCCGTCGGTATGGCTCCCGCCGGGGCCGGCCGCTCTGCTCCCGTTGCGTCCGGCGGCAGCGGCCTGCCTGGCGCCGGCGCCGGCTGCCGTTCCGGGGCGCGCCTCAGGTCCATTCCCGGTCATGAATCCGTCCCCGTCCCCGTCCCCGTCCCCGTCCGCGCTGACGCGGGGCGCGGGGGTCACCTCCAGCTGCACCCAGTGCCAGCCCCCATCACGGCTGCGCAGCCGATCCCGCCACAGCAGGCGCTGCCCCGGCGCGATGGCGCTCAGGCGCAGGTCCATGCCCGCCAGTCCCTCCGGATGCAGAAAGTCTTCGACGCCATGGCTGATCCACTCCTCCGGCCGCCAGCCCAGCAGCGCCACCAGATCCTGGGAGACCCCCACGATGCGGCCGCTGTGGAGCTGCAGGCGCACGTCACCCGTTGCCAATGCCGCGGGCGGCGCGTCCTGCCGGCGCGTGATCCCTTCAGATTCGAAACTCATGGTGGATTCGGGTGGTGGTCTGGGCAGCCCCGCCCCCGATACCGATCGGTTCCTGGGGTTTGCCAGAAGTCTTGGCAGGGCGTTCGGCTGCGTCGACGGCTGGTCTGGGATCTGCTGCGGCTGCGCTGCGGGAGGGGTGAGGGTCGCGGCTGCCGCGGCACCGTGTCAGCTCCCGTCCGCCATCCCTGCGGTCAGATGACGCACAAACCACCGCCGCGCCAGCTGGGCCACCTGCGCCAGAGCGTCCCCCTCCTCGAACAGGTGCCCCGCCCCCGCGATCCGCTCCAGGGCATGGGGCCCGCCCAGCCGCCGGGCCGCATCGCGGTTCAGGGCCAGGACCTCGGGATCGCGATCACCCACGATCAGCAGGGTGGGGCAGTGCACCGACGCCAGCAGCGCTGCGGCCAGATCCGGACGCCCGCCCCTGGAGACGATGGCCCTCACCTGCGCTGGCCTGTGGGCCGCTGCCCCGAGGGCTGCCGCGGCGCCTGTGCTGGCCCCGAACAGCCCCAGGGGCAGCCTGCACAGCTCCGGTTGGGCCGCCGCCCAGTCGATGGCGCCCTCCAGCCGGCGGGTGAGCAGGGGAATCGCGAAGCGCAGCTGGGCGTCGAGACGGTCGCGCTGCTCCTCCTCCGGGCTGAGCAGATCGAACAGCAGCGTGGCCAGCCCTCCCGCGGCCAGCACCGCGGCCACGCTGCGGTTGCGCCGGCTGAAGCGGCTGCTGCCGCTGCCGTGGGCGAACAGCACCAGCCCCCGGGGCCTCGCCGGCAGACCGAGATCCCCCGCCAGCTCCAGCTCAGGCAGCTCCAGCAGCACCGGTCGCTGCACCAGTCGCGGCAGATGGGGCGGCGGCCCGTGCTTCGGCGTTGGCTGCCCTGTTGGCTCCTCCGCTGGCTGCGGTCTGGCGTTGGCGTCCATCGCTGTTCCCCCTGCGGCTGATGTCCTTCCTCCAGTCCAGTCGCCGGGGCCGGCGGCCCGTCGCCGCTGCAGCGCATCAGCCGCAAAGGCCTCGCTTGATCCAGGCGGCGGCTGCCCCCGGAGCGGCGGGCGGTGCTGGAGCAGAGCCAGCAGGAACTCCGGCGGCTCTAGGGCCGCGGACACTGCCCCGCGTCAGCCCTGTCCGTGGCGCTGGCGCACGCCATGCCTCGGCCGGGGGCGTCGGCGCCGGGTGGGCTTCAGGGCCGGCACCTACATTGCCCTCAACGTTGTTGTCCAGCTGGTTCATGGCCCGAGCGATTCTCCGCCTCCGGCGTCGTCCCGCCGCTGCCCTGGCGACCGGAGTGCTGGGGGCGCTGCTCGGCGGTTGCGGCGTCGGCCAGTCACTCAACGGAGCCGGTGCGTCCTTCCCGGCGGCCATCTATCAGCGGTGGTTTCAGCAGCTCGCCGCCAAGGGGCTGAACGTCAACTATCAATCGGTGGGTTCCGGCGCCGGCGTGCGCCAGTTCGTGGCCGGTACCGTCGACTTCGGGGCCAGCGATGTGCCGATGAAGGCCGAGGACGTGGCCCAGGTGAAGCGCGGGGTGGTTCAGATCCCGATGACCGCCGGGGCGATCGCCGTCGCCTATCACCACCACAAGGGGTGCGACCTCAAGCTCAGCCAGGCCCAGCTGGCGGATATCTTCCTGGGCCGCATCAACAACTTCTCCCAGCTCGGCTGCCCCGCCCTGCCGATTCAGGTGGTGCACCGCTCCGACGGCTCCGGCACCACCGCCAACTTCACCGCCCACCTGGCGGCTGTGAGCCCCGCCTGGAAGTCCGGCCCCGGCCAGGGCAAGACCGTCAAGTGGCCCACCGGCATCGGCGCCAAGGGCAACGAGGGCGTGGCGGCGCAGCTCAGCCAGCTCGACGGGGCGATCGGTTATCTGGAGCTGGCCTATGTGAAGGGCGTGCTCAAGCCGGCCGCCCTCACCAATGCCTCCGGCCAGCTGGTGGTCCCCAGCGCCGAGAGCGCCTCCGAGGCCCTGGCCTCGATCAATCTCGGCCCCGATCTCACCGGATCCGATCCCAACCCGGCCCAGGGCTATCCGATCACCACCTTCAGCTGGATCCTGCTCTACAAGCAGGGCAACGGAGCCAAGCTCGAGCCCCTCCGCCAGACTTTCACGGCCACCCTCTCCGAACCCTTCCAGGCCGAGGCTCCCGGCCTGGGTTACGTGAGCCTGCCCAAGCCGGTGATCGCCCGTGGCCGTGAGGCCCTGGCCACCCTGGCCCCCTGAGCGCTCCCCTCGAGAGGGGAACACGTTGAAGGGCTGGCTGCCCTGCGGGCCCGGTTGCACCGGGCTCCGGCGGTGTTGGCGGCGGCCGGCCCGCGCTTCAGCGCTCGGCTGAGGTGCCGCCCATCTGCTCGCTCAGCAGCATGCGCTGATACTCCACACTCAGCGACTCCAGGTGGCGCCGCGCCTCGTTGTGCAGCCCCGTATCCACCTGCTCGAGGGTGCGGCCAGAGGGGACGCGCATCCGCATCACCAGGGCCAGGGCATCGAACAGGCGCACCTGATCGGCCTGCCAGCCCTGGTAATCGCCGGCGAGGGCCATCAGCCGATCGCCGCCTTCCTCGCCGTCGCGCAGGCGCTCACGCAGGCTCTGCACCTCCGCCAGCCGGGCCGAGGCCACCAGGGCATGGGCCGAACCCAGGGCGGCCAGGGCATCGGCCGCCTCCCGTTTGAGCAGGCTGAGATCGCGGCGCAGCACCGCGTCCTCCACCGACAGGGGTTCCCGCAGGCCGGGGCAGGACGCCATCAGCGGGGGTTCACCGAGGCTGGTGCGCGGGGCCATCAGCTTGGGTTGCGGTGGCGGCGGTGCCGGTTCGCTGGGGCTGGGGCCATCGGGTTCCATCACCGCGGCCCAGCGGATCAACCGGTCCGCGAGCCAGCGGCGCAGTCCTGTCAGGCTGCCGGCTCGCAGGCGGCGGCGGAGAGAGGCGGACACCATGGCGGTGGACCGGTCAGCGGGATGCCAACCAATCTGCCGCCTCCGGTGGCTCGCTAACAGTTCGGGAAACCAGGCCGTTGCCGCATCCGCACTCCGGCCGGGATGGCTCCGCCCCGGCCCGCCGCAGCGTCCGGACGCGGTGCGCAGTAGAAACAGGACAGGCGCTGCCAGCCCTTGCCTCCCCCAACCCCGTGGCCCAGGCGCTGGTCCCAGGCCGGCGGAGACCGTCGGCTGACTCCGCTGGGGGCCTGGGCGGCGGCTGGTCCGGGGCTGATCGCTGTCGCCGTGGCCCTGGCCGTGGCTGGCGCCGTCCAGGGGGCGCCGTTCCGGTCCCAGGTGCTGAGGGCGGATGCCGAGAGCGGTCTGCGGCCCCAGTCGCTGCGTGAGGGGCCGCTGACGGCGGTTCTGCAGCACGAGCGCCGCCGCGATGCCGACGGTCTGCCGGTGCTCCAGCCGCTGGTGGTGGTGCGGCTCCAGGGCACCGAGGTGGGCCGCCTTCGGGGTGCTGTCAAGGTGGGCAGCGACCGGCCGATGGCGCTGCTGCAGCTGGTCGAGCTCGACCCCGCCAACCCCTGGCCGGAGGTGCTGCTCTCCTCGTTCAGCGGTGGGGCCCACTGCTGCAACGACACCCGCGTGCTCAGCAGCGACGCCTCCGGCCAGCGCTGGCACACGGTCGCGCTCGGGCCGTTCAACGGGGTGGTGCGGGCCGCCACCGATCCTCTTGGCCAGGGCCGGAGCCTGGTGGTCGATGTCGACAACCGGTTTCTTTATCAGTTCTCCAGTTACGCGGCCAGCCGGCCGCCCCTGCGCATCTGGCGCCTGTCCGGCCAGCGCTTCGAGGACATCAGCCATGCCAGCGCTCTTCAGCCGCTGCACCGCTCCCAGCTGGCGGAGATGGAGTCCTGGTTCGCGGAGGCCGGTGCCGGCGGCGAGCCCAACGGCTTCCTGGCCGGGTATGTGGCCACCAAGGCGTTGGTGGGGGAGGCCGCCGATGGATGGCGGCGGATGCTCAGCCGCTACGACCGTCGCTCCGACTGGGGGCTGCGGCTGTGCGCCGATGGGCTGGGCAGCGATGGACGCTGCCGCGGGCCGGAGCGGCTGTACGCCACCTACCCGGAGGCCCTGCGCGCCTTCCTGCGGCAGACCGGCTACCTTCCCGCCACGGGCGGCCCGGGCCCCGGCGCCGCTGCCCCCGCCGATGGCGCAGCGCCCTGACGCAGGAGCTGAGAAGCCGGAGCCATGCCAGTGCAGCCACGTCAAACAAGCCATCACAAACAAGCCATGACTGAGCAGCTGTGATGGAGGGTCGGTGATGGAGGGGCCGTGATGGAGGAAACGAGGCCGACCCCGGCCGGGACGGATCGGGCGATGGCCTCGACCGGGGATCTGGCGGGCGTCGATGGCTGCCGCGCCGGCTGGGTGGTGGTGCGGGCCGCCCTGCCGGATGGATCACCGCGGGCGGGGCTGCTGGCCGAGGTGGATGCCCTGCTGCTGGCGGACGATGCGCCGCTGCTCTGCGCCATCGACATGCCGATCGGTCTGCCGGATTCCGGCCCGCGCCCCTGTGATCGCCAGGCCCGGCGGCTGCTGGGCCCGGGTCGCGGCAGCAGTGTCTTTCCGGCGCCGATCCGACCGATGCTGGCGGCGGCCGATCATCCCGAAGCCTCGGCCCTGGGCCGCCGCATCGATGGCCGTGGGCTGACGATCCAGGCCTGGAACCTGATGCCCCGCATCCGCGGTCTCGAGCGGCTGCTCGCCGCCCAGCCCCAGCTGCAGGGACGGCTGCGGGAGGCCCATCCGGAGCTGATCTTCCAGCTCTGGGCCGGTCGCCCGCTGCTCCACGGCAAGCGCCATCCCGAGGGGCGGGCCGAACGCCTGGCGCTGGTGGAGGCCCGCTGGCCGGGGGCCTGGCAGCGGGAGCGGTCGCGGCTGCCCCGGGGTGGCTGGTCCGACGACGATCTGCTGGATGCCTTCGCCTGCCTGCATGCGGCCCAGCGTCTCCATGCCGGCATCGCCCGGGTGCTGGGGGGCGAGCGCGATGGCTGCGGTCGGGTGATGGAGATCTGCGCGTGAGCCGCCCGCCGGATCCGGTGGTTCTGCATGCTGACCCGGCGCTGCTGGTGGTCGACAAGCCCTCCGGGCTGCTCAGCCAGCCGGGCCTGGGGCCGGACCTGGCCGATGCGGTGGTCCCCAGACTCCTGGCCCGCTGGGGGCCGCTGCGGCTGGTGCATCGCCTCGATCGCGACACCTCCGGATTGCTGCTGCTGGCGCGCGATGCGACCAGCCACAGGGCGCTGTCGCGGGCGTTCGCCGAGCGCCGGGTGGAGAAGCGCTACCTGGCGGATGTGCTGGGCTGCCCCGCCGCAGCCGCCGGCCGCATCGCGCAGCCCCTGCGCCGGGCCAGCCGCCAACCGCCCCGCTACCGGGTGGATCCGGCGGGCCGGCCGAGCTGCACCGACTGGTGGCTGTTGGAGCAGCATGCCGGCTGGAGCCGCCTGGAGCTGCGGCCGCTCACGGGCCGCTCCCACCAGTTGCGGGTGCACCTGGCCTGGCGGGGCCATCCCCTGCTGGGGGATCCGCTGTACGGCACGGCCCGCAGCCGTGGCCTCGCCCCGCGGCTGCGTCTGCATGCCTGCGGCCTGGCCTTTGAGCACCCCGTGGGGGGCCAGCGGCTCGAGCTGCGCTCCCCGGCCCCGTGGCTGGCGGATCCGCCCGGCGAGAGCGGCTGGTGCCAGGCAGGGCCGGAGCCGGCTCAGGCTTCGTCCTCGTCGTGGGCGAAGCTGTTGTAGAGCACGTCAAGGGCGTTGTTGCGCCGTTCACAGCAGCGCGGATCCTCCTTGGAGGATCTCGCGATCGATGCCCTTGAGAGTCAGAGGCTGTTCCCTCCGCTGAGGGGGAAGGTCTTTTCGAGATCCTGACCGTCAACGAGGGTTGTCAGGGTGTCGATGTGATGGATCAGGGTGCGAGCTGGAGTGAGGCCCAGGTGAAGCCAACGACCATGCCGCTCATCAGCAGAAAGCGCACGATCAGGAAGATCAGCATGTTCTGGCGGTCACTCATCACGGCCTCAATCGAGCGGATGCGGTCGTTGAGGAATTGAAGGCGTGTCAGCAGGTGGCGGAACGGCATGGCGGCGCTGGCGTTGGAACGGGGTTCAGAGGGCGGAATGAATCAGTGGCCGGGCGAGCTGCGCATCTGTAGCCAGGTCATCAGCCGTGTTGATCAGAATCGGCCAGATCGAGGTGATGACGATCACGACAATGGCCGCCGGTTGGTTGTGCTGGAACAGCACCAGGGCGATCGGCACCCAGGCCAGCGGTGCCACCATGCGCAGAAACTGGAACAGCGGGTCGAAGGCCTGTTCGATCTCTTTGTTGAGATGAATCGGAACTTGCCACTGCCCAGGACCGAAAGAACAGGCCTGCGGATCAGTGGCTATGGACAGTCGATGCTCATTTTGGAGCAGCTCCTTTGACGTGGCAAACCATAAGGAGCAACCCGTCACCCCTGGGTCGTTCAGCATGCAAGATGTCTCATTGTGACGATCAGCGGCCCGGCTCATTCTGCAGTTGCCTCTGTTCTCCCTTTGTCTGACGGCGCAAATCGCCAGTCGCGGCGCCAGTCTGCCCTTCAGCATCTCCAGCCCATCGGGCCATCGATGGCCGGCTGCCAGTCCATCGGTTGTGGGTTGCAGCGGCAACACCCATTGGTGTTCTGTTTCTCCCTACTGCAATCCCATCCTTGCTGTGATTGTTGCTCCTGGAGAACCAGCTCCGCCGCCTTGCCATGCGGCGGTTCTTTTCACTCAGGCCTCCAGGTAGTCCACGCAATGCTGCGACAGCTGGCGGATCGCAGCGTTGGCGCGTCGCTCCAGCCCCCTGGCACTGTCGCGGCTGATTCCCATCCGCCGTGCCGTAGCGCTGAGGCTAAGCGGCTGTTCGGCCGTGAGGCCATAGCGGAAGCGCAGCAGCGTGGCTTCCTGCTCGGGCAGACGCTTGAGAAGGCTTTCGATGTCCTGCCGCATCAGGTTGGTGGTGATCGTCTCCTGGGGATTGGTGCTGCGGCAGGCCAGGGTTTCGATCAGGCGGAGCTCACGTGTTGTTCCCTGTTCGGCGTCCAGGCTGAGTGGCTCCTGGGCACGGAACAGCACTTCGCGGATGTCGAGGTCTTTGAGTCCCGTGGCTTCCGCCAGTTCGGCCAGGCTGGGATCACGCCCCAGCTGCTGGCCCAGCCGTTGCTGAAACTGACGCAAGCGCTGCAGCTGCTCCACCATCGTTGCTGGCAGGCGGATGGTGCGTCCGCGATTGAGCAGGGCGCTGCCGATGCCATCGCGGATCCACCAGGTGGCGTAGGTGGAGAAGCGGTAGCCGCGGCTGGGGTCAAAGCGCTCCACGGCGCGGATCAGGCCGATGGTCCCGTCCTGGATCAGATCCTCCAGATCGGCGGGGCGATGCTGGTAGCGCTTGGCCAGGCTGATCACCAGGCGGAGATTGGCCACCACCATGCGGCTGCGGGCCCGCTCGGCGCGATGCAGGCGGCGCTGCAGCTGGCGTGCGCCCATGCCGGCTTCAAGGGCCCAGGCCTCCAGGCTCGGTTCTGTCCCACCGGAACGGAGGGTCATCTCCTCTTTCACCTCCAGCAATTGCCGACCTGTTTGCACCTCTCGTGCCAGGGAAATTTCCTCCGCTGCTGTTAGCAGAGGGATGCGACCGATGGTCCGCATGTGCAGGCTCAGTGCGTCGCAGCGGCCCGAAGGGCGCTTCTGTGGCGCAGGCATTGGAGGGGACTCCGGTGTGAGTCGCGTAACGTTAGTGACTGGAACTTGCCGGTGGGTGTGTTCCAGGCTGGGTGATCACCAAGTAGGTGCAATCGCCCCGATCAGCTCGGCTGATCATTCGGCAGATTCGTCGGTTTTGCCCGGATTTTGCTAGGGGCTAGTTCGATGGGTGAATGCCTGTCTCGCCAGCGGGATTGGTTGCTTGCCCGGCTCGGCGCACCAGCCAGTAGGCAGCTGCCAGGCCCACCACAATCAGCCCGAATCCAGCCATCAGTGGCGCCTTGTCCTCCGCGCCCGGTGGCAGCACGATCACCTTACGGGCCACGGCCGTCAGGGCGGTGAGCAGCACCAGCTCAATCTGCACCACCTGGTCCCGCAGGTAGGCCATGACGTTCTGCAGGACTTCCAGGGCGATGAAGATCAGCAACAGGCGATCGAGCAGTTTGATCAGGCTGCCGTCGAACCAGTCGGTCTGCCACTGCACCACCTTGTAACCCGATTGCAGCAGCAGCTCGATCGTGGCGAAGCCGATCACCACCGCCAGCAGCAACGCCAGAATCTTGGCCAGCTGGCGCTCATAGCTGTGGATGGCGCCGAGAAAGCGCTTATCGCTGAACAGGTCCATGGCAGGGGAGAGCGAATGACGGCCGACAGCTGCGCTGACCGTCTTGAAGGAACGCGTCGATGACGCATCGCAGGGATCCGCCTCGACATGGCCGCAATCAGCCTGCTTTGGCGGAACGCGGCAGCCCCTGAATGCTAAAAAGCCCCGAGGTGAGTTGGGGCCTGAGCTGCAACAGCGTTTTGCTTGATCATGGCTACTGCTCGGATCATCTCCGGCATTTCAGCAAAAAAAGACCCCGGAGACGGGCCCGGGGTCTGGCTTCAGGTGACTCACACTTCACAAGGCAGCGAGGCCCTGTCTGCCGCAGCCGCTTCAGCCTGCGGCCACGGTCTGAAGTGGCGTGATCAGAACTTGTGATCCCGCAAGGCTTCCACTGGATAGATGTAGGTGATGATCGAGTAGTCCGCGTAGAACTTGGCCTCGATCTCCCGAGTGATCTTGTCGGCCAGTTCGCGCGTGCCGGTGAGCACCTCAATCTTCACATTGGAGAGGGTGTGGGACACGCTCGGTTCGCCGGTGGAGCGCACGTTGCGGCTGCCTTCGCCACCGGCCGCATTGACGGTGTAACCGGTGGCGCCGGCTTCCTTGATCAGCTTGGTGAGCTTCTTGGAGAGGATCTCCTCGGCGACGATCACGAGCTTCCAGACCTGTTGACTCATGGCGTTGGGCTGCGATGGATGGGGGATTGTGGAGTTTTACTTGCCGAGCATCATCTCGGCAATGCCGATGAACAGCGGGATGCAGATGGCGATTGCCACGGGGGTGCCGATGGCCGTCGAAGCGCCGATGTAGGCCGAGGGGTTGGCCGAGGGGATGCCAGCGCGCAGGGTCGGCGGACCCGAGATGTCGGAGCTGGAGGCGGCGATCACTGCCAGCACCACCGCGCCGCCGATGCTGAAGCCGGTGATTTTATGGATGATCAGGCCCAGGCCGAAGGCCAGGAAACCATGCACAATCGGAGCGAAGAAGGCATAGATGGCGAACCACTGGGCCACCTTGCGCAGTTCGTTCATACGCTGGGCAGCTTCCATCCCCATGATGATCATCAGCACCGACAGGAAACCTTTGAACAGAGGATTGAAGAAGCTCTCGTAGACCGGCTCGGGCTTGGTGAGAATCCCCAGGGCCACGCCCATCAGCAGCGCCGTGACGGCCGAGCTCTGCAGGCTTTCCTTGATGATCGGCCAGATTTCGACCTTTTCGGCCTGACCTGTTTTCTTGCTGAGGTACACGCTGGCCACCACGATCGCCGTTACAAGGGCAGGGATGTCCATGAACGGGTACAGCGCTGCCGTCCAGGCCTCATAGGGCACTTTGGCGGCATCCAAGCCCGGAAGCACAGCCGCGAGGGTGGAACCGCTCACCGCGCCGAACAGGCCGCCGGTGGCCACGGCATCCTGCACCTTGATGCCGGGCAGCCTGCCCAGCGTCCAGCGGCTGATGAACACGATCACGATGCCGATCAGCACCGCCGCGAGCGCAGGCAGGAAGATCTCGGTGGGATTGGAGTTGCGGATGGCGATGCCACCCGTCAGGCCGATCTTGATCAGCAGGAAGAAGCTGATGAACTTGTAGATCGAGTCTGGAATCGCCAGCTGGCTGCCCAGCGAGGCGACGACGATGCCGCCGATCAGGAAGCCAAGCGTTGGCGACTGAAGCTGCTCGATAAAGAGTTTGATGAACTCAGACACTTTGTATCCTCAAGGTGTACAGGCGGAAGTGGGTGAGTGGTGCTGACCCGGAGGCCTTGGGGCCATTCCCTGCGTGCTCGTTGCCGCAGAATGGGCCGTAGGCTGCTGCGTCAGTTGGGAGTGAGCAGGACTCTGATGTCGTCCTGCCGAAGCAAGGACCGACGCCAACCGCGGCTGAGACTGCCCTGGCTCGTCAGGCACTCCCTTAGGACTACCCATCGGGGCAAGGGCGCGAACGCGGTAAGCATCGTTACAGCCCGGTGTTGGCGCAGAACCTTAGGCAGTGCTTCGCGGCGTTGGGGCGGGTGCGCTGCAACTCAGAGCAGCCCGCGATGGCGCACCAGCCGCTGCACCATCGCCCAGGAGCCGAGCGTCACCTTCACGCCGACCAGCAGGTTGAGCAAAGGGATCCAGCCGCCGCTGAGCAGCTCGCCGAAACGGCCCCAGGTGGGGGTCAGCTGCAGCAGGGCCAGCAGGGCCAGCAGCAGAAAGCCGAGCACCGCCGCCTTCTCCAGCCGATCGGCCCGGTAGCGGCGGAACAGCCGTTCACTGCGCTCGGCGCCGCCGCTGATCAGCTGCAGGCCGATCGCCGTGCCGCCCGCCACCCCTGCCGCGAAGCCGCCGCCGGGGCTGAGATGGCCGCGCAGGGCCAGCTCCACCGCCACCAGGGCGGCGATGGTCGAGCCCAGTTCACACAGCACCTGGGAGGGTGGATCCTCGAGCCCGCGGATCCGCTGGCGCGTCGGTTCGCCCGCGAGCACCATCCGCACGCCGATGGCCGCCAGGGTGAACACCACTACCTCCGACACGGTGTCAAACAGGCGCGTGTGCAGGATCACCCCCGACACCAGATTCGGCACCTGGGTCTGTTCGGCCAGAGCCTTGATCAGCGGTTCGACGGCGGTGGCCGTGGGCAGGGGGCTGGCCAGTGGAGCGGCGAACAGGGCGATGGCGGCCAGCAGAGACAGCCAGGTCATGCCTGCACTCCTGGTTCGAGACCCAGGGCGCCGCCGGCCTCCAACCAGGCCTGATATCCGGGGCTCTGGCGCAGTCGCTCCAGCAGTGCAGCGCGGCGCAGCACCAGTCGGCCACTGTCCTCCAGCCAGCCATGGCATTCCCTCGGATCGGTGTGGTCGTGGACCAGGCGCAGGCGCAGATGCAGCGCGCCCATCCACTGGCTCAGCCGTGCCTCCGGTTCGGGATCGCGACGGGAGCGCCGGTCCTCCAGGCGGAGGGCCATCGAGGAGCGCAGCGCCACGGCATAGAGCGTGGTGGACAGCAGGGTGCCCACCAGAGCCTCGGTGATCGCCACATCCGGTGCCCCCAGCAACGCGTACAGCAGAGTGGCCACCGAGCCGAGGATGCCCCGCAGCACAAGGGTCTGGTAGGGGTTGTTCTGGCTGACCAGCAGCACGGCGGTCAGCGGCAGCAGGGCCGTGATCGGCAGCAGCAGATCCAGCTGATCGTCGAGTGTGAGGGGGACGGACATCTCGGTGGAGCGATCAAGGGCAACGGATTGATCTGTGGGGGGGGCTGTTCGCTCGCGGCATCGTTCCTTCGTGGGATCGGTCGCTGGCGGGGTTGCTGGCTCCAGGCGTTTTCGTTGTCCTCAGGGCGGTGGTGCGTCCTTCGGAGGACCGCCCGGCTGCGGCAGCGAGCAGCTGGCGAGCACGTAGCCGAAGATCGTGTTCCAGACGATCAGGCCCAGCAGCGCCAGGCCCAGCAGCGGCCACTGGTCCGGGATGCGCAGCAGCAGCCCCAGCAGCATCAGCACCGAGCCGAGCGTGTCGGAAACCGACAGCTTGTGCAGGCGGCCCAGATAACTGCCTCCCTCCAGCAGCGGCCAGGTTCCCCAGAACCAGAGCAGCAGGCCGGCCCCGAGCAGCAGCAGGCTGAGCTGGCCGCTGAGGGCCTGCATGGCCGGCAGGGGGGTGCTCATCGCTCCACCTCCCGCAGCAGATTGGCGAGCAGCAGCATCCCGGAATTGCCGGCGCTGAGGCTGATCGCCCCCACCAGGCCCAGCATCCAGTCGTCGCGGAGCACGGCCACCACCATCATGATCAGCGCCACCTTCGAGGCGATGCTGCTGAAGGCGGCCATCCGATCCCAGACGCTGCAGGGCCGGCACACCACGGCGATCGGAATCAGCAGGGCCAGCAGCATTCCCCAGATCAGCACGGTCATGACGTCAGTCCTCGCTTGATGGGGCTGTGCTTGATGGAGCGGTTGGGCTGCGCCTGGGCAGCGGCCGCAGCTGATGAATGCGGTAGATGGGCCGGCCGTCCACGCGGCTCAGGCCGAGCACCAGGGTGAACGGCGTGAGCGTGATCGCCAGCACCTCCAGAAAGATCACCAGCCGCTGGCTGGGAGGGCTGGCCGGTTGCTCCAGCCAGCGCTCCTGCTCGCGTCCGCCGCCGATCAGGGCCACCGCCTCGCCGTAGGCCTGGGGCACCGCCACCAGCGCCTGCCCCAGCGCTCGCAGCAGCGGACCCAGGGGCTGGCGCGGACCCTGGGCATGGGGCAGCAGCAGGGCCAGCGCCGCGCCGATCGCCAGGTTGAGGGCACTGCTGTCGGCGGTCAGCAGATACCAGAGCAGCAGCCGCAGCAGACAGCTGAGCAGGAACCCCATCATCCCGTCCCCCCTGTGAGAACGGTCGGCCCGCCGCCGGCCATCGCCACCAGCAGGCCTGCCCCCACGACGCCCAGGCCGCCGAGCAGGTCGCTGAGGCGATCCAGCTGCGGCAGCTCAGGGCCAACAGCGCCATCGCCGCTCCGCAGCCGCTCGAGGCCGAGATGCAGCAGCACCCCCAGCCCCAGCACCGCCAATGCCTGCAGCAGAGCGGCAGGCTCCGCCTTGCCGGTGCTGGTGAGCAGACCGGCGATCAGAAGCGGCAGTGTCAGCAGCAGTGCCCCCCAGCAGAGCGCTGGCTGCGGGCCCCGGCGCCAGGGCGCCTGGCAGAGGCGGGCATAGACGGCCACGCTGCCGATCGAGAGCAGCAGCACCAGCCAGCCCAGCTCCGGACTCAGCACCGCCTGCAGCTGCTTCTTGGCGGTGAAGCCCAGCAGCGGCGGCAGGGCGGCGATCGAGAGGCCCCCCAGCCACAGCGGCAGCTGCAGGCTCCAGATCAGCGGCCGCTGGCGCCAGTGCTGCAGCGAACGGCCGGGCCAGTGGCGCGCCGTCAGGAACAGGCCGGCCTTGGCCAGGCCATGGGAGAGGGACAGCAAGCCGCCGGTGGCGGGGCTGAGCACCACCAGTCCCATCTGGGCCAGGGTGCTCCAGGCCAGCAGCCGCTTGGCGTCGCTGACTGAGAGCGCATAGACCAGGCCAAGGGCGGCGCTGGCCAGACCGATCGGGGCCACCAGGCCGGTGATGGCGCTACTGAGCTGCTCGAGGCGCAGCAGCGGCAGGGCGCCGGCGCTCACCACCACACCGGAGAGCAGTGCCGACACCTCCGCGGGGGCCTCGGCATGGGTGCGCGGCAGCCACAGGCCATTGAGAAACACCCCGGACTTGGTCAGCAGCCCCACCAGCACGAAGGCCAGCGGCGCGCCAGGGGGCAGGGCAGCGAGGGCGTCGAAACGGAAGCTGCCGCTCTGGGCATAGACCAGAGCCGCGCCGATCAGATAGAGGCCCATCGCCGTATTGCTGACCAGCAGGTAGCGCAGGGCAATCCAGCCGGCGTTGGCGGTCGCCCCGCGCAGAATGAGCAGGAAGGCGCTGATCGCCACCACCTCCAGGCTGACGTACAGGCTGACCAGATCGGTGGTCAGGAAGCTGGTGTTGAGCGCCCCCAGCAGCACCAGCAGCAGCAGCCAGCCCGTGCGGTCCCAGCCCTGGCGCCGCGCCTCGAGCCACACCCCCAGGCAGACCGCACCGGCCAGCAGCAGAAACCAGCCGGCGAGCGGATCGAGGCTGAGGCTGACGCCGTACTCCTGCAGCAGCTGCAGCTCCAGGCGCCTGGACCCCAGTAGGGACCAGCCGCCGAGAAGGGCCGTGGCTAGGCTGCAGAGCAGGATCAGGGTTGTGCTCAGGGCGGGCAGCAGCGCCACCACGAAGGCGGCCAGGTAGGGCCCCAGCAGCCAGATGACCAGTGGCGGGGCGCTCAGGCTCCAGGGGTCGCTCATGGGCGATCGGAGGGCTCGAAGCTGGACGCATCCAGGCTGGGATCGATCCGCGCCAGCTGGGTGATTACCACCAGCAGCAGCGCCTGGATCGACAGGCCGATGACGATGGCGGTGAGGATCACGGCCTGGGGAATCGGATCGGCCAGGTCGCCGCTGGTCTGGCCCAGGGCGGCGGGATCGGCTAGCCGGGAGAGGATCGGGCTGCGCAGGCCGGAGCGGGCGGCGAACAGCACGAACAGGGCCACCACGGCACTGCCGGTGACGTCCATGGCCAGCACCTTGAGGAACAGGTTGCGCCGCAGCAGCAGACCCGCAAAGCCGGCCAGTGCCGCCAGCAGGATCAGCAGCTCCAGCAGTCGGATCGCCGCCATGGGGTCAGCCCCGGTGTCGCAGAGACGGGCGGGACGGTAGCGAGTGGAACCGCCAGCGGACGGCTGCGGGGGTGGGTGGCAAGCCGACGCCCCCGTCTTGCCTGAGGCTGTCGAGGCTGGGCGCTGCTCGATCGACCGTCCGGTCAGGCGCCCCCTGCATTGCCTGCGCGGCTGTATTCCCCAGAACGGCGCGGCGTATCCCTATAACCCCGTGACCTCTCCAGGCCCCTGATGCCTCCACTCCCCCCGTTGCTGATGGAGTTCAGCTCCCATCAGCTGGAAACGGCTGAAACCCTGCTGCAGGTCGGTCGCTTCCTGGTGATCTTCATCGCCGCCCGGGCGATCGCCGAGCTGATGGTGCGCCTGCAGCTGCCGACGATCCTCGGCGAGCTGGTGGCCGGCGTGCTGATCGGCGTCTCCGGTCTGCACCTGATCGTCCCCCCGGGTGCCCAGGCAGAGCTCTCCGGTGTGCTCTCGGGTCTGGTGGCGTCGCTCAGTGAGATCACGCCCGAGGCGGTCCGGCACGTCTACGACGAGACCTTCCCCAGCCTGCAGACCGTGTCGCAGCTGGGGCTGTTCGCGCTGCTGTTTCTCACGGGCCTGGAAAGCGAGCTCGACGAGCTGGTGGCCGTGGGGGTGCAGGCCGGCACCGTGGCGGTGACCGGCGTGGTGCTGCCCTTCGCCCTCGGCACCGCCGGCCTCTACTACCTGTTCCACGTGCCGCTGATCCCGGCGGTGTTCGCCGGTGCGGCGATGACCGCCACCTCGATCGGCATCACCGCCAGCGTCTTCGGGGAGCTCAAGTGGCTCAAGCGCAGCGAGGGCCAGATCGTGATCGGCGCCGCCGTGCTCGATGACATCCTCGGCATTGTGATCCTGGCTGTCGTGGTCGCCGTGGTCGGCGGCGGCGCCTTCAGCATCGGGCCGGTGGTGAAGCTCTGTCTGGCGGCCGTGGCGTTCGTGGCGGTGGCCCTGTTCCTCAGCCGCACCGCCGCGCCCGCCTTCGACTGGGTGGTGGACCGGCTCAAGGCGCCCGGCGATGTGGCTGTGGCCAGCTTCGTGGTGCTCACCCTCTGCTGCTTCGCCGCTCAGGCGATCGGCCTGGAGGCCGCCCTGGGTGCGTTTGCCGCCGGCCTGATCCTCAGCGCCTCCAAGCACACCCACGACATCGATGCCGCCGTCAAGCCGCTGGTGGCGCTGTTCGCCACCGTGTTCTTCGTGCTGATCGGCACCGGTATGGACCTGTCGGTGCTCAATCCCTTCGACCCCGCCAACCGCGAGGGGCTGATCGTGGCGGGCTTCCTGCTGGTGGTCTCGATCATCGGCAAGATCGCCGCCGGCTGGAGCTACGTCAGCAAGGAACCCACCAACCGCCTGGTGGTGGGCCTGGGGATGATGCCCCGCGGTGAGGTGGGCCTGATCTTCCTGGGTCTCGGCCGTCAGGCCGGCATCCTCACCCCGGCCCTCGAGGCCGCGATTCTGCTGATGGTGATCGGCACCACCTTCCTGGCGCCGATCCTGCTGCGGCTGGTGATTCCCGCTGAGCCTGAGGCGGCCCTCGCCGAGGCGGCACCCCCATCCGCCTGAGCGGGGCCGGCTCCGACCTCCCTCGCTTCGACAATCCCCCGCTCCCGCCGCCCAGACTGGGGGAGCGCGCAATCATCCGGCGGCCATGCGGCAGAGTCCAAGCCCCTACGCCGGCCGCCGCATCGCCCTGGCCACCCGCCACGGCAAACAGCGGGTGATCGCCCCGGCCCTGCGCCATGGCCTCGGCGCCGAGTTGCTGCACCTGCCTGCGCTCGATACCGACCAGCTGGGCAGCTTCTGCGGCACGGTGCCCCGACGCGGCACAGCCCTGCAGGCCTGCATCGCCAAGGCCGAGCTGGCCCTGGCCCATGGCGGCACGGGCCTGGCAATCGCCAGTGAGGGCAGCTTCGGCCCCCATCCGGTTGTGCCGCTGCTGGCCGTGGGCCTCGAATGCATGGTCTTCCTCGACCGGGCCCGAGGTCTCACGATCCACGAGGAGCTGGTGGCCCGGCGGACCAATTTCTGCCAGCGCAGCGTCGCGGCTGAGGAGATCGCCGCTGGCGTCGTCGCGCCGGCCCTCGCCGGCTGGCTCCAGGCCGTCGGCTTTCCCAGCCATGCCCTGATCGTGCGGCCCCAGGGGGTTGCGGCAGCCGCAGCAACGGTTCACAAGGGGCTGCAGCAGCCGGATCGTCTGGTCGCCGCCATCAGTTCAGCGGCCGCCGCCTCGCCCCAGGGCCTGGCCCAGCTCGAGACCGACATGCGCGCCCATCGCAATCCCACCCGCATGGCCAGCATCCGTCGCCTGGCCTTTCGGCTGGCCCGCCGGCTGGCCACCCCCTGTCCGGCCTGCGCCAGCGCAGGCTTCGGCCGGCTGGAGAGCGTCGCCGGGCTGCCCTGCGCCTGGTGCCAAACCCCCACGCAGCTCGTGCTGCTGGAGCGGCTGCGCTGCCAGGCCTGCGGTCACGCCCGGGAGCGTCCCCGCCGCGACGGTCTGGAGAGCGCCGATCCCGGTGCCTGCCCCCTCTGCAATCCCTGACCGGCCCCCAGCCAGGCGTCCTCTGTCAGGGCGGATCGCCGCCGGGGTTGGTGCGCAGATTCACCGCGTAGGTCATCCGGGATCCCACGCCCGTGCCCCGGTAGTGGCCGCTGAACGGCGCCGCCAGCCGGGGGTCCGGGGAGGCGGCCAGCACCACATGGCCGTCGGCCACCGCCAGGCCCAGGCTGGGGTCGTAGCCGCGCCAGCCGCCCCCTGGCACGTACACCTCGGCCCAGGCATGCAGCTCGTGCTCCGTCACCTCCGGTGGGTGATGCATCGAGTAGCCGCTGACGAACCGGGCTGCCAGGCCGAGGCTGCGGCAGGCGGCCACATAGAGCAGGGCGGTGTCCCGGCAGGCGCCGCGGCGCTCCGCCAGGGTCGTGGCCGGCGGCAGGGCCTCCCCTTCCAGCCGGCCCACGTGCTGAAAGCCGTGGTGGATCGTGTCGGCCAGATGCATCAGGAAATCGGTCACGCGGCCGTCCACCTCCCGGGCCCGCTCAGCGGCCCAGGCCGCCACCGGGGGGGGCACATCGGTGGCGTCGCGGCTGCCCGCCAGGGAGCGTTGCTCCGCCTCCGGGTAGGACACCGGCAGGGACATCGCCGGCCCGTGGGTGACAATCCAGTCGAAGGGGTTGTTGCGCAGCGTCTCCACGGCCATCTCCACCGTGATCGTCAGCCGCTGCCGCGGCGCATCGAACCACAGCACCTCCGCCGGATGGCCATCCGCTTCCAGCACCGGTGCCCGCCCGGCCGGCGGCGGATCCACTGTCAGCCTGTGGCTGAGTAGCCGCTGCATGGCGTCGTGCCGGGGGGTGAGCCGCAGGGTGGTGGGCTCCAGGAAGACCGGCCGCTCGTAGCTGTACTCGAGCCTGTGATGGATCTGAAACTGCATCGGGGGCGGGTTCAGGGGGTCGGCATGCCGCGAACCTGCAGCAGCCGCCCCTCGCTGTCGTAGCCGCTGAGGGGGATCCGGGCCAGATCCTCCACCAGCGGGAAGACGCGCACCTGGAACCAGCGATGGAACTGCTCGGCATCCCGCTGCTGCGGCCACAGGCGCCGGTCCCGGCACCACAGATCGAGCTCGGCCTCGAAGATGGCGCTGCAGTGGCTGGCGATGCAGCGCTGCGTTTCCTGTTCGTCGTCAAAGGGGGGAACCAGATACAGGCTCTCCTCCTCGAGGGCCTCAATGTCCTCGCGGGTTTCAAAGGGGCGCCGCCAGGTGCGCATCGGTTCCCGCGGGGTCACGGTGATGGCGCAGCGGTTGAGCACGACCATCGCGGTGCCGCAGCTGGCCCGACCCTAGCGGCGGCAGCCGTGGCAGCCCTGCGTGGGCGCCGGCAACGGATCCGGGTCGGATCGGACCAGGGCCCCTAACGTGCGGGGGCCTACCCCTGCCACCGCGTGGAGACGATCCAGGTCGCCGAGGAGGTGCTGGTGCCCCTGGCCACCGCCACCCGCGTTCTGCTCGAAGGGTTGTCGGTACTCACCGTGCTGGCCGGCCTGCTGGCCACGGCCCGTCAGGCCCTGCCCCGACTCGGCCGCCGCCTGCTGGAGCGGCCTTCGAACCGGGCCCGCCTCACCTTCGGCAGCTGGCTGGCCCTGGCCCTGGAGTTCCAGCTCGGTTCCGACATCGTCGCCACCACCACCAGCCCCTCCCGCGAGAACCTGATCCAGCTGGGGGTGGTGGCCGTGATCCGCACCTTCCTCAACCTCTTCCTGGCCCGGGAGATCGAGACGGAGCTGCGCCACGAACAGGAGCGCCGCAGCCCCATCACCCCGCCGGCCTGAACTCCCCGATGACCGCCACCCCGAACCTCACCAACGAGCTGGCCAAGCAGCGCAACCGTGATGCCGCGGATCGCACCCTGATGGCCTGGATCCGCACCTGTCTGTCGTTGATCAGCTTCGGCTTCGGCCTCGACAAGATCATCGCCGCCATCGACCGCCGTGTCGGCGATGCCCCCCACGCCGAGATCGGGGTGCGGCTCGTGGCGATCGCCTTCGTGATCACCGGCATCAGCGCCATGGTCGCCGCCACCGTCCAGCACCGCAAGGCCTTGCGGCGCCTGCGGGATGACTTTATTTATCTCCCCGATCAGCGCTCGATCGCCCGGGGCACGGCCATGGCGATCACGGGCATCGGCAGCTTCGCCCTGCTGGTGCTGGCCCTGGGCTTCATCAAGCGCTGAGCCGCGTGCAAGCGATTCTCCCCGGGCGCTGCGGCTCGGATCGCTCCGACGGGAAGACGTCCCGCATCCCCTCCGCCGGTGGGGGCGATGGCGCCCTGGCGGGTGTCGTCGGTACGGTCGGACGACAGTGCCTGAGCCGGTGACCACCGCCCCCCGCGCCCAAAACCCGCGCCGCAGCGCCGCACCAGTCTCCCCTCCGCCGGGGCGGCCCCCGGGGCGGGACATGGTCTGGATCCCGCCGGGTCGCTTCACGATGGGCTCAGACCACCACTACCCCGAGGAGGCGCCGGCCCATCCTGTGCAGCTGGAGGGCTTCTGGATCGATCGCAGCCCGGTCACCAATGCTCAGTTCCTGAAGTTCGTCAAGGCCACCGGCCATCGCACCCTGGCGGAGCGGCCGGCCGACCCGGCCGATTACCCCGGGGCGAGCCCCGAGCTGCTGGTCCCGAGCTCGATCGTGTTCGTGCCGCCCCCCGGTCCGATCGCCAGCGGTGATCCCTACCGCTGGTGGCGCTATATCAGCGGAGCCGACTGGCGCCATCCCGAGGGCCCGGGCAGTTCGATCCGCGGTCGTGAGCAGCATCCGGTGGTGCATGTGGCCCATGCCGATGCCCTGGCCTACGCCGCCTGGATCGGCAAGCGGCTGCCCACCGAGGCGGAATGGGAGCGGGCGGCCCGCGGCGGGCTGGAGGATGCGGACTATGCCTGGGGCGACGACCTCCACCCCGGCGGGCGGCCGATGGCCAATACCTTCCAGGGGGCCTTCCCTCACCACAACAGCCTGCTCGACGGCTGGGACCGCACCTCGCCGGTGGGGTCCTTTCCCGCCAACGGCTACGGGTTGCTGGACATGATCGGCAATGTCTGGGAGTGGACCGATGACTGGTACGCCGGCCACGGCGAGCGGCTGCGGGGGCAGGGGGCTGCGTCCGGCTGTTGCGCCCTGATCAACCCCCGTGGCGTCAGCCGTGGCGAGAGCATCGAGTCCGGCGGCCAGCATGGCGCCATGCCGCGCAAGGTGGTGAAGGGTGGCTCGTTCCTGTGCGCCCCCAGCTACTGCCGCCGCTATCGCCCGGCGGCGCGCATGGCCCAGGGCATTGACACCTCTACCTGCCATATGGGCTTCCGCTGTGTCGCCTGAGCCGGCGACGGACAGACCGGCCTGATCGGTCACCAGCCGCTTGGCCTCTGGCGGCAGTCCCGCTAGCTTTTGATTCTCTTTATTCTCCAAACGAACAGCAGTGGTGATTGGTTGCCCCGAGTCCCTGCTCCGTCGCCCCCTGCTGTTCCGCCCCGACCTGGCGGTCACCGATACCTGCGTCGATGCCCTGGCCGAGCGGTTGTCTCTGGCCATGAAGCTGCGGGACTTCGCACGCATTGGCCGGGCTGCCCCTTTCCTGTACCGGGCCACCACCGTGCGGCTGGGGGACCTGGTGCTCAGCACCGGCTTCCATGGCCCGATGCATGTGGTCACCGAGGAGACCAACAGGGCCACCGTGATCCTGGCCCTCGGCGGTGACACCACCTTCAGCTTTGAAGGCGGAGCGCTGCATTTCGGGGCGCTCAACGACCTGGTCTACCTGCCGGGCTGTGCCACCGAGGAGCGCTCCGAGTGGATCAGCGGGGTGCTGTTCTCGATCGATGTTGATCGCCTGGGCCGCACCGCTGCCGCCATGGCAGGCCGTGCCGACGTGGGGGATGTCAGGGTCCGCCGGCGGTTGCAGCAACCGCTGCTGATCCGCCCCCGGCCTCAGAGCCGGGAGATGGAGGTGGTGCTGCACCTGCACCGTCTGTTCACGTTGTTTGATGCCCCCCGGCTCGAGGAGGACCGGCTGCTGCTCCATCTCGGTCTCGACGACCTTCTCTACCGGGCCCTGGCCCTGGCGATCGCCGGCGATCTGATCCAGGCGGAACCCCAGAACCTGGGCGGCTCCAGCAGCACCAAGGAGGCGATCATCAACGACCTCCTCGACTGGATCGGCGCCAACATCGACCGTCCGATCAGCCTCAGCGAACTGGAGCAGCGCAGCAGCTACTCCCAGCGCACCCTGCGTTCGGCGTTCCAGGAGCGCTTCGGTTGCGGTCCCCACGAGTGGATCTGCCGGCAGCGGATGGAGGCGGCCCGGCGCCAGCTGCTGAGCGCTGAGCTGGGCGACACGGTGGCCACCGTGGCCCGGCGGCTCGGCTATGTCCACCCCTCCCAGTTCAGCCGGGATTTCGCCCGCGTGTTCGGGATGGCTCCCTCCAGCGTGCTGCGCCAGGGCCGCAGGCTCAAGGCCTGATTGCAGCGCTCCAGACCTCAGAGCCAGACCTCCACGCAGCGCACCCAACTTCAGAAAAACACCTTCAGGCCGATCTCCACTCCGTTCTGGTTGGTGGTGTAGCCGTTGGGTCGGTCAGCACCGTTGTCGAAGGCGATGCCGAGATAGCGCCAGGACAGATTGAGGTCGGTGTTGTTGCCGAGCGCGTAGCCAAGGCCCAGCTGGGCGTTGCCGGAAAGATCGCGTTGGCCGGCCAGGTCGAAGCCACCGAGATCGGCCCTGGCGAAGGCGCGCAGCCGCGGTGACAGGAACACCGAGGCCTGGGTCCCGATCAGCGGCTGGACCCAGGTGCGGGCCAGACGGCCCTCACGCTCGAACACGCGCTTCCCACCTGGTCCGTCGACCTGGGCACTGACGCCGAGATCGGCTTGGACCAGCCGGATGCCGGCATAGGGAATCAGCGTGGTCTGCCCGGGCCGGCCCACCGCCGACTCGCGGGCGCCGAGGCGGTAGCGCAGGGCGATGTCATACAGACCCTGCACAGCCGTGACCTCGGCTCTGCCGGTGAACAGTCCGCGGGGGCTGGTGGCGGCGAGCTGTTTGCCGAGCCGCACCACGCTCAGATCGGTGAGGACCCCGACCCGCTCCTGCTCCACGCTGGCGCGGATCTGGGTGGCCCATTCCAGCAGCGGCAGGGTCTCGCCCAGGCTGAGATCGAGGTCGGCCGTGAAGCCCCGCACCGTGGTGGTGCCGGTGGTGCGCAGAGGCCCGAAGCCCACCAGCTCAACGGTGCCGGCCCAGGTTGGTTGGGTAACCGCATTGGCCGGCGCTGCCCCGGGAGCGGCTGCTGTGCTCGCCTCCCCTGCCTCGTCCGGGTTCCCGGACGGGCTGGCCGAGCTGACCCCGGGCCGGTTCTCCGGCTCGCTCCCGGGTCCGTGCTCCGGCCTGTCTGCCGGACGGTCCTGGGGACCGACCTCGGCGGGGCCTGTCTGGGCCAGCAGTGGCGCGGGCCCGCCCAGCAGGCAAGTGAGCAGCAGGCAGCTGATCAGCGGCTTGCTCCTGCCGAGGCGACGAACGCGCCGGGCACGGGTTTCGGTTGTGCTGGAGACCTGACTGTGTAAGAAAACCACAAGATCGTGGTGAAGTCTGCCCATCGTGCCGATCATCCGTGGGTGACAGCAAGCGAAATGGGCATCTGCCCTGGCGATTGCCGGAACTGTCAAGTCCTGCCGAAAGTGTGGGGCTTGTGTTTCTGTCGACTCTCAACTCTGTGGTGCCATGCCGAACGGCCAACCCAACATCTTGATCCTCTGGGGTGATGACATCGGCCAAAGCAATCTCAGTTGCTATAGCCATGGCCTGATGGGGTATCAGACCCCCAATATTGATCGTGTCGCCAACGAAGGCGCCAAGTTCATCCACTACTACGCTGAGCAGAGCTGCACCGCGGGTCGCTCCGCTTTCATCACCGGCCAGAGTGTCTACCGCACCGGGCTGAGCAAGGTCGGACTTCCGGGTGCGGAGCAGGGCTTCCGGGCCGAGGATCCCACGATCGCCGAGCTGCTCCAGCCCCTGGGGTATCGCACCGGCCAGTTCGGCAAGAATCACTTCGGTGATCGCGACGAACACCTGCCCACGATGCATGGCTTTGACGAGTTCTTCGGCAACCTGTACCACCTGAATGCGGAGGAGGAGCCGGAGCTGCGCGACTACCCCCGTGAGGATGACCCGGAATTCCCGAACTTCCGCAAGCGATTCGCCCCCCGCGGCGTCCTCCACTGCTGGGCCAATGGCGATGGCACCCAGCGCATCGAGAGCACCGGCCCGCTGACCCGCAAGCGCATGCAGACGGCCGACGATGAATTTCTGGTGGAGGCCAAGCGCTTCATCCGCGATGCGGTGGCCTCCGGTGAGCCCTTTTTTGTGTGGTTCAACACCACACACATGCACTTCCGCACCTATGCTCGTCCCCAGGACGTGGGGCGCAGTGGTCGCTGGCAATCGGAATACCACGACGTGATGATTTATCACGACGAGTGCATCGGTGAGATGCTCAACCTGCTCGATGAGCTGGGCATCACCAATGACACGATCGTGATGTACAGCACCGACAATGGCCCCCACATGAACAGCTGGCCCGATGCCGGCATGACACCGTTCCGCAGCGAGAAGAACACCAACTGGGAGGGGGCATTCCGCGTGCCGGCCATGGTGCGCTGGCCCGGCAAGATCCCCGCCGGCACCAACCTCACCGGCCTCTGCAGCCACCTCGATTGGCTGCCCACATTGCTGGCTGCGGCCGGAGAGCCCGAGATCAAGCAGAAGCTGCTCAGCGGCCACCAGGTGGGCAGCAAGACCTTCCGCATCCATCTGGATGGCTACAACATGCTCGACTACTGGACGGGCAAGAGCGACAGGAGCCCGCGCAAGGAGTTCTTCTACTTCTCCGACGACGGCGACCTGGTGGGTCTTCGCTATGACAACTGGAAGTTCGTGTTCATGGAGCAGCGGCAACAGGGCACCTGCCAGATCTGGGCCGAACCGTTCGTGGAACTGCGGCTTCCCAAGATCTTCAACCTGGTCACCGATCCCTATGAGCGGGCTGATGTCACCTCCAACACCTATTGGGACTGGATGTTTGACCATGCCTTCATGCTTGTGCCAGCACAGGCTTTCGTTGCCGAGTTCCTCAGCACGTTCCAGGAGTACCCTCCACGCCAGAAGGCGGCCAGCTTCTCGCTGGAGCAGGTGATGGCCAAACTCGAACAGGCCGCCAGCGGCGGTCGCTGAGCGGCGTCTGTCCGCTGGCGTCTCTGCCTTCCCCAGGCGAGCCAGCCGACCAGACCGTGCGGGCCCGGTTGCATGCCGGGCCCGTTTCTTCGCGCGCGAGGCGCCCAGCGGCGGTCCCGCTGCCCGGCAGGGTCAGCCGGGCCTCGGCATGAGCGGTGCTGGTGATTGTGGTGGTGCCGGTTCTGACGCAACCTCGGGATACACTCCCAGCACGCTGCGAACGCCAGGAGTACAGGGTTGATGCAATCGAAGGCATTGATTGATCCCAGCGACCGGATTTTCGTGGCCGGTCATCGCGGCATGGCCGGTGGTGCCATCGTCCGAGCCCTGCAACGCGGCGGCTACGCCAATCTGCTCACAGCCTCGCGCGCCGAGCTCGATCTGCTCGACCCAACGGCGGTGACGTCCTGGTTCGCCCAACATCAGCCCTCTGTGGTGGTGCTGGCAGCGGCCAAGGTGGGAGGGATCCAAGCCAATAACACCTACCCGGCTGATTTCCTGCTCGAGAATCTCAAGATCCAGACCCATGTGATCGAGACGGCCTGGCGGCAGGGTGTACGGCGGCTACTCTTTCTGGGCAGTAGTTGCATCTACCCCAAATTCGCGGAGCAGCCGATCCGCGAAGAATCGCTGCTCACGGGGTCACTCGAGCCCACCAATGAATGGTATGCCCTCGCCAAGATCACGGGAATAAAACTGTGCGAATCGCTGCGGCGTCAGCATGGCTTCGATGCCCTCAGCCTGATGCCAACCAATCTCTATGGCCCCGGCGATAACTACCACCCCACCAACAGCCATGTACTGCCGGCGCTGATCCGCCGATTCCATGAGGCGGCCCTGGCCAAACTGCCCTCTGTGACCTGCTGGGGAACCGGGACACCGCTGCGGGAGTTTCTGCATGTCGATGATCTGGGCGAGGCCTGCGTGTTTGCCCTCGAGCACTGGCAACCGGAGCCCGATGGCCTGCAGTTCCTGAATGTGGGGACGGGGCAGGATCTGACCATTCGCGAGCTGGCCGAGCAGGTGGCGGCGGCCACGAACTACCAGGGCCAGATTCTCTGGGATGCCAGCAAGCCCGATGGCACGCCGAAGAAACAGCTCGATGTCAGTCGTCTGGCCGCCCTCGGTTGGCGCGCCAGGATTCCCCTGGCGGAGGGGCTGCGCAGCACCGTGGCGGATTTCATCAGCAGCGGCAGCAGCAGGCTCTGAAGCGGCCTGCAGCACGGCGGGCATCACTGAACGGCTCGGTGCTGCATCTTCTGCCGAATCTGTTTCATGCCGTTGCCATCACTTCGGCCTCTGTTCACTCTGGAAACCATGGGCCCTCTGGTTGGTCCTTCCTTTCCAAGATGTCCAGATTCTTACTGTCTGCCTCTGCCGACGGCGCCTGGTTGGGCGCTGTCCGTTGCTCGCGATGGGCCCCGGCGGCGCTGATCGCCCTGGCGGCGGCCGCCAGCTCCTTGGCCGTTCCTGCTCGGGCCGATGTGCTTTACACGCTCCAGACCCGCTGTTCGCTCAACGGGGCGGCGCCGGTCTCCTGCACGGTGGAAGCCAGCGACGATGGTGACGCCACCCTCTACAAGCACACGATCGGCCGCCAGGTGGAAACGGTGCGGATCACCGGCAAGCCTGTGACCATGAGCCGCTGGGACGCAGCGAGCAAGAGCTGGATGCCCGTGCGCCAGGCCGAAGCCCGCTTCTCCACCAACACGATCTGTTTCGACAATCGTCAGCTGTGTGTGGTGAATGCCAACTATCTCAACAGCGTTCGGGAAGATCAGGCCGGCACCAACCTCGAGGGACGGGATCTGGTGATGGTGCACTTCGGCAAGGATGGCCGGGTGGACGCCAGCTGCTACGACGAGGCCTGCGCGCTGATCCGCCAATGAAGCGCCTTCTCGGACTCGCGCTGCTCGGGGTGATCGCCCTGCCGGCTGGTGGCGCCCAGGCGTCCCTGTCGATCTCTTCGTCCTTCGGCTCTGATGGGCCCACCGCATTCGCCCCCGATGCCGGGCTGATCGCCCGTGGCGGTGGCGGCGGTGGTCGCGGTGGCGGCGGCCGTGGTGGTGGCGGTGGCGGTGGCGGCCGCGCCCACAGCGGCTTCCAGGGTTCCGGCCGCAGCAGCCTCAGCCGTGGCTCGACCCGGCCCAGCGGTGGTTGGAGCCAGACCTCCCGCGGCGACCGCGGCCCGTCGCTGGATCGCTCATCCCGCGGCTCCCGGCCCAGCAGTGGCCGTCTGCCGGATCGGCCCTCGAGCCGGCCCGGCGGCAGTGCCGGCGATCGTCCCGGCACGTTCGGCGACCGCACCACCGGACTGGGTGATCGCAACCCGGTCGGTTCGCGCGACGTCAACCGCGGCGACGTCAACCGCGGCGAACGCACGCTCAACCGTGATGGCGATCGCACCCTCAACCGCGATGGTGACCGGGCGTTCAACCGCGACGGCGACCGCACCCTGAACCGTGACGGCGACCGGACGTTCAACCGTGACGGCGATCGCACCTTCAATCGCAACGTCGATCGTGATGTCAACTGGAACCGTGAGGTCAACATCGGTGATGTGAACCTCCGCGCCGGCTGGGCCCGCCCTGGCTGGGGCTATGCCCGTCCCTGGAACTGGGGCTGGTACGGCGGCTGGGCCTCACCTCCCTGGGGCTGGTGGGGAGCCCGGGCCGCCACCTGGGGCCTGGCGACGCTGGCCACCTCCGCGATCATCAACGACGCGGTTGATGCTGCGGTCAACGACAACGTGACCTACATCGTCGTTCCCGACACCAGCTACCAGCTCCAGTACGGCACGGTGCAGCCCACGGGCAATTCCGGCATCACCTTTGTGGTGACCAACGGCGCCACCTCGTACCAGCTCAGCGCTGACTGTCAGAGCGGTCTGCTGGATGGTCGGGAGCCGGCCACCGCCCAGGAAGCCCAGTTGCTCAACGCCGCCTGTCAGGTGGCCTTCGGCAACACCTGAGGGACCGGAGGCCCGCCCGTTTCCGGCCGGGCTTCCCTTCCGCTCACGGCTGTTCAGCCGCCGCCGGTCGTTGACAGCGACCGGCGGCTGGCGATTCATCTCAAGCGATCTGCCTCAAGCGATCCGCTGATTGCCCCTGACCACGGGACCGGGGTGCCGCGCCCTGATGACAAGGCCTGATCACCAGGGCAGTGGCGAGCGGCTGTTGGCCATGTTGCAGCCCATCTGCTGGCCCAGCAGGGCACCGAGGGGAACGGCCCAGCTTCGGCCCTCGCCGCGCGCCACCCCGTAGCCCACGGCGCCCCCGAACAGGCCGCCCATCAGGCGTCCGACGTTGCAGCGCTGGGCCATCTGGGCTTCCGACCAACCGTCGTCCACCGGTTGCTGGTAGGGCTGTGCATAGGGCCGGGGAGTCGGCTGCTGAGCCGTGCCGTAGGGCAGGCGCTGGTACGGAACTCCAGCGCTGGACCTGGGATACGGCACCCTCTGGGGCGGCAGCGGCAGCGGCAGGTTGGCCCGCGGGGCCGGCGGTGGTGTGATTCCCCAGGGGGTGTCGTACACGGTGCCGGGACCGGGCGCCGGCGGCGGGTTCCAGCCATAGGGAGCGGCCTGGGCCCCAGGGGCCAGGGCCAGCAGGCCAAGCCCTGCCAGGACGAGGGTTGCAGGGCGAAGGAGGACGGTCATGGTGTGTGTGTGGAGGGTGTGCAAGGGGGCCGGGGCCGGAAGTCCCCCCCGGGAACCGGCCCCGACACCACCCACACAAGCGGGGCTCTGTGACCACAGCATGTCCGCTGCGTCGAAGACTGTGACCGGATGCGACCGTGGCCGGATCCGCACGGAGTGTCCAGATTGGGAAAACCGGGGGCAGCCCGGTTCGTCTCGCCACCGAGCCATGAGCTGGAACGAACTCGAACGTCTGGTGGAGGAGGCGGAGGCCGATGGGGTCATCCGCCGCTCGCTGCGTCACTGCCGCTCCCGCGAGGAGCTCGTGCTCGCCTCGCGGCGCCTGGGCTACCGGATCACCCGGCAGGATCTGGGCCGCGCCTGGTGCCTGCATCGCCGTGAGCTGGAGCAGGACCGGCGCCAGGCCGTCCAGCAGGGGCAGATCGCCAGCCATCCCGGCGCGACGGCCGGGGCGGCGCTGGCCAGGGAAACGACCGTCATGGATGTGACAGTCACGGATGCGATTCTGGCCAGCTGAACCCGCCCCCTTCGGATGCCCCGTCGCCCCGCCCGTCCCGTGACCAGCACTGGCGCGGATACCGATCCGGCGCGCGCCGCCCTGGTGGTGCGCCTGCAGATCCTGGCGGCAGTGTTCGTGCCGATGGTGCTCATTGGCGCCTGGTTGCAATCGAAGGGGTTTTTCCAGGCTCCCTGAGCCCTCCGGTGGTCGCGGGCGCAGAGGGGCCCTACCGCCAAGGTCTCGGCGCCGGGCGCGTGTCTCAGTGGCCAACGGTGTCACCGATCGCCCGGGTTGTTTGCGATCCGCCGGCCTGAAGGCGGGGCCGGTTCTCGCCTACCGCGGTCCACGCCCCCGGAACCAGCTCCGATCGGAGGAGCCCGACGCGGTCCGCCCCTGCCTGCGCGGTGGGGGCTCTCGCCTCGCCGGCTGCCCTACGGCTCCAGCCGGGGCCCGCCTGAGGCCTGCCGCACCAGCTCACCCAGCTGCGCTCCCGCCGCGTAGGCGGCCTCATGCAGCTGCTGTTGCTGCCAGGGGCTCAGCCCATCCCAGAAGGCATGGAACAGATCGAGCGAGGCCTTGCCGGCCCCGATCACACCCAGCACCCCCAGGGGCAGGCTCAGCCATGGGCAGATCAGCAGCAGCAGGGCGATCCCCAGGCTGACGGCCGCTCCCTCCCGCACCGATCCCAGCACGGTGCCGAGGATCAACCGGGCCTGGGCCGGCCGGCCCAGCAGGCCCCGTCGCACCAGCGCCTCGCTGCGCAGCCCGGTGAGCAGGGCCTGGTACGCCGCCACCACCATCACCCCGGCCAGGGTGGACTTCACCAGCATCCGCCGGTTGGCCAGACCCAGGGGGCCGCCACTGATCTCGAGCCCGGCCAGCCCGGCCAGCGGTGCCGCCTCGGGGCCGGCCAGGGGGATCCGGTAGGGATCGGGGTCGCGACTCATCGGTGGCGCGCAGCGAAACCGATCCTCGCGCAGGTTGCCCCGCCTCTCAGCGAACCACCAGCACCGGGCAGGGAGCCTGCACCAGCACCCGCTGGGTCTCGCTGCCCAGCAGCAGGCCGCTGAGGCCCCGGCGGCCGTGGGAGGCCATCACGATCAGGTCGCAGCCCAGCCGCTCCGCCGCCGCCAGGATCTCGCGGTGGGGCAGATCGCCGCTCACCTGCTCCCGTCCGGCGCTGACCCCGGCCGCCGCGGCGGCGGCCATCGCCGCCCCCAGGATCCGCTCCGCTTCCTGCCGCGCCGCCGCGGCCAGCCGTTCCAGGGCCGATGCGTCCAGCATGTCCCCCATTCCCAGCACCGCCACCGGCACCCGCGGCTGGACGTGCAGGAAGGTGACGCGGGCTCCCATCGCCCCGGCCAGGACCAGGGCCCGCTCCACCGCCAGGTCGGAGCGTTCCGAACCGTCGCTGGGCACCAGAAGATGCCGGAAGGGTTGGGCCATGGCCGGGGTGCGGGATGCCTTCAGCTTGGCGACGCCGGGCGATGGCTGCCGGCCACCAGAATCGGCCGATGACCCAGCCTGAAGCCCCCTCCGCCGCGCCGCGGCAGCCCACCAATGCTGGCAGCGGCCAGCCCCTGGCCGGCGCGCCCCCTGGCCGCTCTGCTGCCCCCTCCCTTGGCCGCGATCCCCGCCCTGGTGAGGAGCCTGAAACCGATACGCCTGTCTCGGAATGCGGTCCGGAGGTGGATGACGGCATCGCCCCCGATTCCTGCTGGGGGCGTCACTGGTTCCCGGTGGCCTATCTGTGCGACCTCGATCGCGCCCGTCCCCAGCCGTTCACCCTCCTCGGTGAGGACCTGGTGCTGTGGTGGGACCGGCAGCAGGGCTGCTGGCAGGCCTTCAGCGATGTCTGCCCCCATCGCCTGGTGCCCCTCTCGGAAGGCCGGATCAATGCCGCCGGTGAACTCGAGTGTCCTTACCACGGCTGGACCTTCGCCGGGGATGGCCGCTGCACCGCCATCCCCCAGGCCGTGGCCGGATCGGTGCCCTCGGCCCGGCGCTCAAGCTGCCGCCGCCATGCCACCGCGGAGGGGCAGGGCCTGTTGTTCGTGTTCGCCGGTGAACCGGAGCAGGCGAGCGCCGTTCCCCTGCCCCTGGTTCCGCCGCTGGAGGAGGAGGGCTGGCTGGTGCAGGACACCTTCCGCGACCTGCCGATGGATGCCCTCACCCTGCTGGAGAACGTGCTCGATGTGAGCCATGTGCCCTTCACCCACCACCGCACCGTGGGCCGCCGGGAGAACGCCGCTCCGGTGCAGGCCGAACTCACGGGCTTCGGTCCGGAGGGATTCACGGCGCTCTGGCCGGAGGGGCCACGCAAGGGGCGGCTGGGCAGCCAGCACACCACCTTCCTGGCGCCCGCTCTGATGTGGCACGACCTCACCGCCAGCGGCTTCGCCCGCATTCTCACGGTCGTGTACGCGGTGCCGATCCGTCGCGGCGAATGCCGCCTGTTCGCCCGTTTCCCCTTCCGCTTCCAGAACCGGCTCGCCCCCCTGCTGCTGCGGCTGCGGCCCCAGTGGCTGCAGCACATCGCCAACCACACGGTGCTGGAGGACGACCAGGTGTTCCTGCACTGGCAGGAGCGGGTGCTGGAGCGCCGGGGCCGCAGCGGTGCAGCCCCCCGGGCGTTTCATCTGGCCACCGACGCCGACATCTACGTCAAGGCTCTTCACGACTGGGTTGTGAGCTACCAGGGCGATCCGTTCCCGGGCGAGCCGCTGCCGCCGCGTCTGGATCGTCCCGCCCTGATGGACCGCGAGCAGAGCCACACCCGCCACTGCCGCTCCTGCCGCGACGCCCTGAGCCGCATCCGCCGCTGGCGCCCCTGGCTGGCGCTCGTCCCCTGGCTGGCCCTGGTGGCTCTGGTGCTGTGGCCGGCGCCGCCGCTGCGTGCCGCCGCCCTCGCCCTGGCGCTGCTGGCCCTGCTGCTCCAGCGTCAGCTCGGGCGCTGGGAGCGCGGCCTGATCGCCGGCACGGGTCTGCCGCCGCGCAACCGGGACTGAGCGACCGGCATGCCTCGCCGGATCGCTCCTGGGCCGTCGCGGTTCCTCTGGGCGCAGCCAGGCGGCGAAGCATCGGGGTTCAGGCCTGCCGGCCGGGCCCCTTCCAGCCCGCCATGGTCGAGGCGGCGCGGGAGGCCACCAGGGCCCGGGCCGAGGGCAGGGCCGGATCGAGGCACGAGGAGCTGAAGGGGGGCAGGGGCCGGCTGCGCAGCCAGGCCCCCCAGCGGAACTCGTGGAAGGGGATCAGGGGAGCCGGTTCGATCCGCCCCTCCTTCTTCAGTTTCCAGACCAGGCTGCGGTACGGGTCGTCCTGCAGACCGGTGAGATGGGTCGGCAGGGCGGAGGGGTGCTGGGGCCCCAGCCCCCGGCCGTCGTACAGGTACAACCAGCCCCGGCGCTCCAGTTCCGCCAGCACGGTGTGGCGGTCGTCCGTGGCCAGCTCCAGCACCACGTAGCCGACCGCCAGCGCCCCGGGGTCCAGTTCCACCAGGCCGCGCAGGCGGTGGTGGCGATCGACCATCCACAGGTCGCCGCGGCTGTTGCGCACCAGCGGCACCGGTTTGCTGGCCAGGTAGCGCAGGCGTTGCTCGGCGCTCTCGCTGCTGAAGTCGACCTGGCGGCTGCGCACCTCCGCCAGGCCCACGCACATCTGGGTCGGCTGCAGGCTGGCGATGGGCACGGTGAGCCGCTGCTGCTGACTCTCCGGCGGAGGCAGGGGCTGGTAAGGCGGGAGACGCAGGCTCATGGTGGGCCCAGGCAAGGCCCCCATCCTCCCCCTGACGGCCGGCGATAGTGTCCAACCAGTCCCCGGTTCCCATGAGCAGCGCTTCCGCTCCCGCGTCAGCCTCCGGCGCCAACGGTCCCCAGGGTCCCCTCGGGGTGCTGGTCTGCGGTCATGGCAGCCGCAACCGCCTGGCGGTCGGCGAGTTCGCGGCCCTGGCCTCCCAGCTGCAGGCGGCCCTGGCGCCGCTGCCGGTGGCCTACGGCTATCTCGAGTTCGCCCGGCCGATCCTGCGCGACGGCCTCGAGGAGCTGCGCGCCCGCGGCGTGCGCCATGTGCTCGCGGTGCCGGCGATGCTGTTCGCCGCCGGCCATGCCAAGAACGACATCCCCTCGGTGCTCAACACCTGGGCGGCCGAGACCGGCATCCGGGTCGACTACGGCCGTGAGCTCGGGGTCGATCGCAGCATGATCCAGGCCGCCGGTGCCCGGATCGCTGCGGCCCTGGCGGAGGCCGACGCCGCGGATCGGGCGGCGGGCCGTGCGCCCGTCCCCATCCACGAGACCCTGCTGGTGGTGGTGGGCCGGGGCTCCTCCGATCCCGATGCCAATTCCAATGTCGCCAAGGTGACGCGGATGCTGGTGGAGGGCTTCGGCTTCGGCTGGGGTGAAACCGTGTATTCCGGCGTGACCTTCCCGCTGGTGGAGCCCGGCCTGCGGCAGGTGGTGCGCCTGGGCCACCGCCGGGTGGTGGTGTTCCCCTATTTCCTGTTCTCGGGGGTGCTGGTGAGCCGGATCCGCGAACACACCCGGCGGGTGGCGGCCGACCATCCCGAGGTGGCGTTCGTCGATGCCTCCTACCTGGGCGATCACCCGATGGTGCTGGCCACCTTCGCCGAACGGGTCGACGAAATCCTGCGGGGGGACACCGCCATGAACTGCTCGCTCTGCAAGTACCGGGCGCAGGTGCTGGGCTTCGAGCACGAGGTGGGCGCTCCGCAGCACAGCCACCACCACCACGTCGAGGGGCTGGTGGAGAGCTGCAAGCTGTGTGAGGCCGAATGCACCGGCGCCTGCCAGCCCGACGGCGTGCCGCTGCCGGTGGGCGCCGGCCACGATCACGACCATGGCCACGATCACGATCATGGGCACGATCACCCCCACGATCACGTCCACTCCCATGGCCATGAGCACGCCCACAGCCATGATGCCGGCCATCACCACCCCCCCTATCCCCACGCGGACCATCCCCTCGGCCCCCGCACCCTGCGCGGGGGCAGTGCCTGAAGCCCCCGGCCACAGGCGACGCTCTGCAACGGGAATCGGAAGCAATTGGGGTGATTTCCGCCCCCTCATGCGACTCAGTCGCGGCTGCGTTTCGTCAGACTCGCGTTCATCAGTTTTGCTGATCAGCGACCCGGATTCCCCATTCGACCCCTGTTTTCCCCAGGTTTACGCCTGTTTTTCCCCAGAGTTGGGGCTGCCGAGGGCCTGGACAGCCGAATTCTGGGGAATTCCCGCAAATGCTCATCAAGGTCTTGACAGGTCGGATCGCCGCCTCAGTCCCAAGCCACCCCATCCCGCGACTCCGATGAGACCCTGCTGCTGATGCCCTGTCTCATGGCGAACGGCCCGCTGCCGCACGATGAGCCGTCGCTTTGACGGCGGACCGCCCCGTGTGGCGTACTGGCCCTGCCAGCGCCGATGGTCTCTTTTCCCGTGGACGCGTTCCGTGATTCCCGTGCCAACCCTGGCGGTAGCGTCAGCCTTGAGGCCGAGGTGCCGGAGGTGCTGTTCGACGGCATGCGCGAGTTCCTGCGCCACCACCCCCAGTGGGACCAGTACGGTCTGATCAGCTCGGCCCTGGCGGGCTTCCTGTTCCAGAACGGTTGCTCCGATCACGCCGTCACGCAGCACTATCTCGACGGGCTGTTTCTGCAGCGCTGAGGGTGAGTGACCGCCCAGTGACCAGGCTTCAGTAACAAGACAGCCAGTAACAAGACAGCCAGTAAGAAGGCCGCCCATTAACAAGATCGCCCAGTAACAAGATCGCTGTAACGAGTTCGGATCAATCAGATCGCCCTATTGACAGCCCTCCAATGACAGCGCCGGAATGAGCGCGCAAAAAAAAGCGAGGGTGCCACCCCTCGCCCATGTGTTTCTCCCTTGCCCGACCCATTGAGATAGGTCGCCCCGCCATTGTGCGCAGGCTGGGCCGGCTGAACTGTGGTCATCGACACCGCCGCCCCGCTCCGGTGTGCAAGCGCTGACCCCAGAGGCGTCTCCAGCCCCTGATCCGCCCGGACTTGCGGCTTCAGCCCTGGGCGGCCCGCTGGTCCACCGCTGCCGCGCAGGCCCGCCAGGTGAGGGCCATCGATGTCAGGGTGGGGCTCTGCCAGCCAGCCGATGGCCAGCAGGCCCCGTCGCACACCAGCACATTCGGGGCCTGCCAGAGGCGGTTCCAGCGATCGACCACGCCCGTCTCCGGGCTTGCGGCCATCGCCGCTCCACCCAGCTCGTGGATGTAATAGCCCGGCGGTGCCGCCTCGGGCCGGACCGCCACCGCCCGCCGCACCAGCGGCTCGATCAGGGGCAGGGCGAACAGCTCTTCCACCGGCCGGATCGTGCCGCCCGCCGCTGTCACCACGGCCTGCATCCGCTGCTGCATGTGGGCCACCATCGCCCGTTCATTGGCGCCCCAGCGGCAGCTGATCCGCGCGGCCGGCAGGTCCCAGGCATCCACCAGCGCCCCGTCGAGGCTCACCCGGTTGCTGGCTCGCCGCTGCACCTCGCCATGGCCGATCAGGAAGCCCACCGCCTCGCCGCGGCGGCGCTGCAGCACCGCCGGTGGATCGAAGCGCTGCACGGCCGTCCACAGGCCGTAGCCCCCCCGGAACCCGGGGTCATCGCCGGGGCTGAGGTTGAGGGTGTTGGGGATGAAGCAGCTGCCGGCTCCCGAGAGCTCCGCCGGCCGCTCCGGTGCCGGGATGTCCGGGATCGAGAAGAAGCGACTGCTGGAGATGTGATCCATCAGCCCGGTGCCCAGGCTCGCCGAGGGGTCGATCAGCCCGCCCCGTCGCTGCGCCTCACTGGAGTGGAGCAGGATCCGCAGGGTTTCGATGGTGGAGGCGCACAGCACCACCAGCGGTGCCGCCACGAAGGAGCGGGCGCCGCTGCGGGCGTCCACCACCACGACTCCCTCGGCCCGCGAGCCGTCGGGGCAGAGGCGCAGGTGGCTGACGACGCAGTGGCTGCGCAGGCGCACCCGGCCGCTGGCCAGGGCCCGGGCCAGGGTGACCCCCTGGGCGCTGGAGGGCGGCCAGGGCCGCTCGGCTGTGGGCCGGTGCAGGGCGAAGCCGCGGGAGTGGATCAGGGGCAACCCCAGCTCGCGGGCGACCGCCCGGCCCAGGTGCTCCTCGCCGGGGGTGAAGGGCAGCGGCGGGCGCGTATCGCCATCGGGCAGCTGGGGCAGGCCATCGGCCTGGCCGTGCACCCCCAGCAGCCGCTCCAGCCGGCTGTACCAGGGCGCCAGATCGCGGCTGTCGATCGGCCAGGCGGGGCCGTCACCCTCCCCCTCCCCGGCCCGGAACTCGTGGTCCGACAGCCGCAGGGTGATGCCCCCCCAGGTGAGACTGCGCCCCCCCACCTGCCGGCCTCGGGTCCAGAGGAAGGGGGCGTCGGCGGGGGTGCTGTAGGGGTTGCGCCGCTCGTCGACGAACAGCTCGGGATTGTGTTTCCAGAAGCCGGGATGCTCCGCCTGCCGCCGCTGGCGCCCGCCCGCCAGGTTGGCGATCCGGCGCAGGCTGTTGAGCGGTTCACGGCCGAAGGCCGCGGCGGCGCTGCGCTCAGGACCGGCCTCCAGCACCAGCACCCGCAGCCCGGCCTCGCTCAGGGCCATCGCCGCCACACCGCCGGTGGCTCCCGAGCCCACCACCACCGCATCCACGGCGGGGGCGGCGGGGTCGATCGGATCGGCGCTGCTCATGGATCGTGTGCCCCCACCAGCCGCCGAGAATCGCATCCAGCCCCCCAAGCCCGCCGGCCCGGGATAGGCGTATGTGCCGATGTCGGGATCGACCACCCTGCCCACACTGAAGATTCCGGTCCCGCTGCGCGATGTCCCTGCCGCTCTCCCGGCGCTCGACCCGCCAGAACGGCGTTCCCCAGCCCCGCCTTTACCGGCTGGTGGAGCTGCCGGGGCTGCCCCACCCCTCCCTCGACGGTCTCTACGACTCCGCCGAGGAGGCCTGGTGCGATGCCCAGCACTGGTGGCAGAGCGGTGGTTCGCGGCAGGCCTCGGGCTGCGGCGCGATTGGTGTGGAGGTCTCCACGGCCGCCGGACAATGGCGCACCCTGCTGCTGCGCTGTCCGGTCGTTCTGCCGGCCATGAGCCCGCCGCCCTGGTCGCTGGAGGGTCCCCTCTGAGCGACAGGACGCCGCAAAGGCCGCGATGGGTTGCAGCCTGGCCGCTGGCGGGCTCCCGCCGCCGGGGGCCGGATCATCCGAAATCAAAAAAAGCCCGCCGGAGCGGGCGATATAAAAAATGGCGGGGGGCGGATTTGAACCACCGACCTTCGGGTTATGAGCCCGACGAGCTACCAGACTGCTCTACCCCGCGATGGGTCAACGATCTCAGGCCTGAGGCTCAGGACTGAAGGCGTTGATCGGTCGCTGCCGATGAAAGAAGCTTACCAGCCCGTGTCCCCCCGTCCGGCGGCGCGTCGAGGGCCGGCTCAGTCGAAGCGCAGCTCGCCGAGCACCTCCAGCTGCAGGTGGTCAGCCGGCACCAGGAAGCGTCGGCGCAGGTCCTCGAGGGTCAGCGGGGTCAGCCAATCCAGCTGTTCCAGCAGGTGCAGCGCCACGGCGTGCTTGGCCCGGGCGGCGCCATCCTCCACCTTGATCGCCATGCCGATCCCTTCACCCACGCGGCTCAGGCACTGGATGCCTTCCGCTCCTCCCTTGCTCAGCACCTGGCCGTGGCTGCCACGCATCAGTTCGGTGTCGAAGCGGCCCTCCCCGGCCACCAGGTCCGGGGCCGCCAGCATCGCCCGGCTCAGCCGTTCGAGATCGGGCTGTTCCCCCGCCCCGAGGTGGGCGTAGAGCAGAGCCATCTGGGCCAGTTGCAGCTGCAGGGTGGGGGCGCCGCAGTCATCGCGGGCGGTCACCAGTTCGGGCGCGGGCAGACCGAGCAGCTCGCCGGTGCGCTTGATCACCTCCTGCTGCAGGGGATGCTCCACCTGCAGATAGCTCTCCAGCGGCCAGTGCAGCTGGCGGCAGGCGGCGAGGAAGGCCGCATGTTTGCCCGAGCAGTTGTGCTCCAGGGGGCTGCTGCCGCCTGTCGGCACCGGGCATTGGAGCTGCTCGGCCTCCAGTTCGGCTCCCCAGAGCAGTCGGAAGGCCTCACGGGCATGGGCGGCGGTGCCGGCATGGGAGGCGCAGGCGATCGCCAGACCCCGCTCGCCGCTCGCCACCTGGTCGGCGGCGCCGCTGCCCACGAACACGGTGGCCTGGAAGGGCTTGAGGGCCGAGCGGATGAAGCTGAGCTGCTGGGGATCGCCGGCCCGCATCAACACCCGGCCCCGCTGGTCACCCACCACTGCGTGCACCCGGTGCCGCGACTCGACGATGCCGTTGCGCAGCAGGCGCACCTCCAGGGGGGGAACGCCCAGACGGGACGAACCGGAGAGGCTGGAGGGGAGCGCCATGGGCGGATCAGCAGGCTCAGAGAGCCTGGCAGAGGGTGGCCCCGGCCACCAGCAGGCCAAGGGTCAGGGCGATGCCGCGACGGATGCGCTGCAGCACCGGTGCCACCTGATGGCGGGCCACCAGCAGATCCTGCTGGTGCCAGGCCTCCGGCTTCTCCCAGACCATGCCGTCGTACCAGCCGGATTCCTCGTATTCCACCCGTTCGGCCTGCAGCCGGCGGTTCACATAGCGCCAGCCCAGCCACTGGCGCAACAGCAGCAGCAGCGGCGGCAGCAGAGCGGCGGCGGCGGCGGCGGCCAGCAGCTGGGGTGGATCCCGCCGCAGGGTGATGCTGCCGCTGGCCACCAGTAGGCAGAGGGGGAGGGCCAGCAGCCAGACGATCGCCAGGGTGCGAGGCAGCCGCGCCGGGGTGCCGGCGGGCCAGACGAAGAACCAGGAGGCCAGCAGATCCTGGTATTCCTGCAGCGGCCGCTGCTCCGGTGGCACCGGGCAGGGACCGGTCTGGACGGGCAGCTCGGGGCTTCGTCCCTGGTCGGCGGGAACCGGGGCGCTGCTCATCCCGCCTGATCGGCCCGCATGGCGGCGGGCGCAGGGGGTTGCCAGCGTTCCTGTTCGCCGTGGCCCCAGAAGGATTCCAGGTCGTAGTAGCTGCGCTCCTGGGGGGTGAGCACGTGCACGATCAGCTCGCCGTAATCGAGAAGGACCCAGCGACCCTCGCGCTGGCCCTCACGGCGCAGCGGCAGGCGTCCAGCCTCTTCTTCCAGCCGATCTTCGACCGAGCGGGCGATCGCCCGCACCTGGACATCGGAGAGGCCGCTGCAGATCACGAACCAGTCGGCCAGGGAGGAGACGTCCTCCACCCGGATCAGACGGATGTCCACCGCCTTGCGGTCGTCGCAGGCTTCGGCGGCCAGCCTGGCCAGAGATTCGCTGCCTGTGGATTGGACGGCGGTGGTGCTGCCGGGGGCGAGCTCAGCCATAGACGTTCTCGCTGCTGACGGACTGGCGGGATCCCTGCTGCTGGGCCATCTCGGCCCGGGCCTTGCCGGCGCTCTTGCGCAGGGCCTCCAGCCGGTCTTCGTAGAAGGCACGGCGCCGCTTCTTGCGGGTCTGCTCCACCAGTTCCTTGAGGGCGCCGCCCAGGCTCTTGTAGGCGTTGGGCAGGCTGTAGCCGAAGCGGCAGGCCAGGTCGATCGCCCGCTCGTCGGCGCTGATCGCGTCCTGCAGACGCTTCTCGGAGTTGTTCTTGAGGTAGAGCCGGTAGCCGGCGAAGCCCGAGAGACCCAGGGCCATCAGCAGCAGCAGGCCGTCCTGCACCCACAGTTCACCGATCGCCCCACCGACGCCGATGGCCAGGGCCGCCATCTCCCAGCCGTCCCGCGGCACGGCATCGTTCTGGATCCGTCCCACCTCATGCCAGAACAGCAGATTGCGGTGATCGAGGGCCAGGGCGTCCCACTTCTCAAGGTCCACCTGGATCTCCATTTCGTCGCGGCCGATCTCCTCGATCGTGATCAGAGGTGGATCGACGGAGGCGGCGGCTTCCACGAACACCCAGCTCTGCATCTCCGGGGGCAGCAGCCCCTTCAGGCGCTGGAGTTCGCTCATCGCTGACGGCAGGGTGTCGGGGTGCGACCACACTAGCGAGCGCATCCGGCCGCCACCGCCGCGGCCTGGGCGGAAGACCGGCCCCCCTGCCCCGTGAGAGGCTGGAGCCGTTTGGCCTTCCGATCCCCCATGCCCCGCCGCACGGATCTCCGTCGCATCCTGCTGCTGGGTTCGGGGCCGATCGTGATCGGACAGGCCTGCGAGTTCGACTACTCCGGGACCCAGGCCTGCAAGGCGCTGCGGGCGGAGGGATACGAGGTGGTGTTGGTCAATTCCAACCCGGCTTCGATCATGACCGACCCGGACATTGCCGACCGCACCTACATCGAGCCCCTCACCCCTGAGGTGGTGGCCCGGGTGATCGCGATCGAAAAGCCCGATGCCCTGCTGCCCACCATGGGCGGCCAGACGGCTCTCAACCTCGCCGTGACCCTGGCCGAGAACGGCACGCTCGCGCGCCACGGTGTGGAGCTGATCGGTGCCGACCTGGAGGCGATCCGCACCGCCGAGGACCGGCTCCTGTTCAAGGAGGCGATGGCCCGGATCGGGGTGCAGGTCTGCCCCTCCGGCATCGCCAACACCCTGGAGGAGGCTGATGCCGTTGGCGAGGCGATCGGCAGCTACCCCCGCATCATTCGCCCCGCCTTCACCCTCGGCGGCAGCGGTGGTGGCATCGCCTACAACCCGGAGGATTTCCGCGCGATCTGCAAGAGCGGCCTCGAGGCCAGCCCCGTCAGCCAGATCCTGATCGAGCAGTCGCTGCTGGGCTGGAAGGAGTTCGAGCTCGAGGTGATGCGCGACACCGCCGACAACGTGGTGATCGTCTGCTCGATCGAGAACCTCGATCCGATGGGCGTCCACACCGGCGACTCGATCACCGTGGCGCCGGCCCAGACCCTGACCGACCGCGAATACCAGCGGCTGCGCGATCAGGCGATCGCGATCATCCGCGAGATCGGGGTCGACACCGGCGGCAGCAACATCCAGTTCGCGATCAACCCCGCCAACGGTGACGTGATCGTCATCGAGATGAATCCGCGGGTGAGCCGCAGCTCGGCCCTGGCCTCCAAGGCCACCGGCTTCCCGATCGCCAAGATCGCCGCCCGTCTGGCGGTGGGCTACACCCTCGATGAGATCGTCAACGACATCACCGGCGCCACACCGGCCTGCTTCGAGCCCACGATCGATTACGTGGTCACCAAGGTGCCGCGATTCGCCTTCGAGAAGTTCCGCGGCAGCCCCGCCGTGCTCACCACCTCGATGAAGTCGGTGGGAGAGGCCATGGCGATCGGCCGCAGCTTCGAGGAATCGTTCCAGAAGGCCCTGCGCTCACTCGAGACGGGCCATTCCGGCTGGGGCTGCGACCGGCCGGATCCCCAGCCCGAGTCCAGCGATCTCGATCGCGAGCTGCGCACCCCCTCCCCGGATCGGATCTTCTCAGTGCGCACCGCCATGGTGGCCGGCCGCAGCGATCAGGAGATCCACCGGCTGAGCGCCATCGACCCCTGGTTCCTGGCCAAGCTGCGCGGCATCCTCGATCTGGAGACCACCCTGCTGCGCGGCCGCCGGCTGGCCGATCTCGATGCCGAGGCACTGCTGGCCCTCAAGCAGCACGGCTTCTCCGACCGTCAGATCGCCTGGGCCACCGGCTCCGATGAGCTGGCGGTGCGGCGCCATCGCCAGGCCCTCGGCGTCAACGCGGTGTTCAAGACCGTCGACACCTGCGCCGCCGAGTTCGCCTCCAGCACCCCGTACCACTACTCCACCTACGAGCGGCCCCTGGAGCGCCTGGCCGCCGACGGCAGCCTCAGCCTGCAGCCGCCCGCCGACGAGGTGCGGCCCGAGAGCCGCCGCAAGGTGATGATCCTCGGCGGTGGCCCCAACCGCATCGGCCAGGGCATCGAGTTCGACTACTGCTGCTGCCACGCCTCCTTCGCCCTGCGCGATGCCGGCTTCGCCACGGTGATGGTCAACAGCAACCCCGAGACCGTCTCCACCGACTACGACACCAGCGATCGTCTCTACTTCGAACCCCTCACCCTCGAGGATGTGCTCAATGTGATCGAGGCTGAGCGGCCCGAGGGCGTGATTGTTCAGTTCGGCGGTCAGACGCCGCTGAAACTGGCGATCCCTCTGCTGCGCTGGCTGGGCTCGCCGGAGGGCCTGGCCACGGGCACCCGGGTGTGGGGCACCTCCCCCGAATCGATCGACCGGGCCGAGGACCGGGAGCAGTTCGAGGCCATCCTGCGCCGGCTGGAGATCCGCCAGCCCCGTAATGGCCTGGCCCGCACCGAGGCCGAGGCCCGGGCGGTGGCGGCCACCGTCGGCTATCCCGTCGTCGTCCGCCCCAGTTATGTGCTCGGCGGCCGGGCGATGGAGGTGGTCTACGACGAGGAGGAGCTCAACCGCTACATGAACGAGGCGGTGCAGGTCGAACCCGACCACCCGGTGCTGATCGACCAGTACCTCGAGAACGCCGTCGAGGTGGATGTGGATGCCCTCTGCGATGCCGAGGGCACTGTGCGCATCGGTGGTCTGATGGAGCACATCGAGCCCGCCGGCATCCACTCCGGCGATTCAGCCTGCGCCCTGCCGGCGGTGTCCCTGGGAGAAGAGGCCCTGGCCACGATTCGCCGCTGGAGCCGCGAGCTGGCCCTGGCCCTGGAGGTGCGCGGGCTGATCAACCTCCAGTTCGCGATCCAGCGCGATGGCGAAGGCCGCGAAACCGTGTTCATCATCGAGGCCAACCCCCGGGCCTCCCGCACCGTTCCCTTCGTCGCCAAGGCCACCGGCATTCCCCTGGCCAAGATCGCCAGCCGGGTGATGGCCGGCAGCAGCCTCGCCCAGGCCGGCCTCGCCGCCGATCCCCTGCCGCCCCTGCAGACGGTGAAGGAGGCGGTGCTGCCCTTCAAGCGCTTCCCGGGTTCCGACACTCTGCTCGGTCCCGAGATGCGCTCCACCGGCGAAGTGATGGGCATCGCCCGGGGCTTCGGTCTGGCCTATGCCAAAGCCGAGCTGGCGGCCGGCGAGGCGCTGCCCACCAGCGGCACCGTGTTCCTTTCCACCCACGACCGCGACAAGCCAGCCCTGGTGCCCGTCGCTCGCGGCCTGGCGGCGGCCGGTTTCGCCCTGATGGCCACCGATGGCACTGCAGCGGTGCTGGCGGCTTCCGGTCTGGCGGTGGAGACGGTGCTGAAGGTGCATGAGGGGCGTCCCAACATCGAAGATGCGATCCGCTCGGGCCGGGTCCAGCTGGTGATCAACACCCCGATCGGCCGCCAGGCCGCCCACGACGATCGCTACCTGCGCCGGGCCGCCCTCGACTACGCCGTGCCCACGGTGACCACCCTGGCCGGCGCCCGCGCCGCGGTGGAGGCGATCGCCGCCCTCCAGGCCGAGACGATGGTGGAGGTCTGCGCCCTCCAGGACATCCACCGGCCCGCCGCCCAGGGGTAGCGGCCATCCGCTGCCCCACCTGGGCTCGCCCTGCCGCACAGCCCGGCCGGGAGCCGGCCCCCCAGGGAGGCGTCCGGCCTGGCCCCGGGCCGGATGGTTCTGTCTTCGCAGCGAAGGGTTCGATTGGCCATCGGGCTCGGTGACGCCCTGGCCACGACCGATCGGCCGGTCATCGCCCTCCGCTCGCCTCGGGCTGTGAAGGCCGTCCGCCGCGCCCGTTAGGGTGATTGCCGATCCCCAAAGGCCTGACGTGACCAGCACCCTCGATGCCGGCGCCGCCGCGGTTCCTGCCCCTGGCGCTGCTGCGGTCCTCGCCCCCGGCAGCGACGCCACCGCCGCCTTCCGCGCCGCCTACGAGAACCGCTACACCTGGGATCCCGGCTTCCCGGGCTACCGCGGCCGCTGCGTGTGGGAGCAGGGTGACCGTCGCGTGGAGGGAACCTTCAGCGTCGGGGCCGACCTCAAGGCCCAGGTCGCCGGCATCGACGACGACACCGTGCACAAGGCCATCGCCTCCCAGCTGTGGGAAGTGGCGATTCACCGGGTGCGGCGTGGCTTCGAGCAGACCCACGGTGAGAACAGCTTCAGCGCCGGTGATACCGACGCGGTGGGCACCGAGGTGATCGTGGGGGGCAAGGGCGCCGGCGACCGCTACCGCATCAAGAACGACGTGGTGACGATGGTGCACCGCCACATCCACGGCACGGTCGTGACGATCTTCACTGAGAGCGTCACGGATACCGGCCACGGCTACCTGAGCCGCACCTACACCAGCCAGTATTCCGACCCCGCCACCGGTGCCCCGCGGGGTGGCCGCAGCCGCTTCACCGACACCTTCGTGCCCCTCGCCGGCGAGGGCCCCTGGGTGCTGAGCGAGCGGGTGGTGGAGAGTGACCCCGAAGGCGATACTCCGGCTGGCTCCCAGATCTTCCGCTTCCTCGATCTCGAGCCCCTGTGCTGAGTGCAGGGTCGCTGCCGCAGCGCTCGCACCCGGCTCATGCAAATCCGTCGTGAGCGCTACGGCTCTGACTCCACTGATTCCATAAAGTACTGATCCCATGCCATCAGCCGCTGGCGTTTTCGCTGCTGGCTCCGCTGATCAGCCGCTTGCTGCGCTGGCCCGTTCCTTCCTGGGGTTTGGGCCGTCCGTCGCGCCGTCCTCGCCTGCTCGCCCTGGTGGCCGTGCGCGACGACGGCCGGTTCCTGCCGGGATTTCTGCGCAACGTCGCCCCCCAGGTGGACGGGATCGTTGCCCTTGATGATGGCTCCACCGACGGCTCCGATCGGCTGCTGGCAGACCATCCGGCGGTGCTGGAGCTGCTGCGCAACCCACCGGATCGATCCCGCTGGGATGAACCGGGGAACCACCGCCGTCTGGTCGATGCCGCTCTGCGCCACGGTGCCGAGTGGATGCTCTGCCTCGATGCCGATGAGCGGCTGGAGCGGCACTTCCGGATCCGGGCCGAACGGGTGATCGCGCGAGGCGCGCTGCTGGGTCTGTCCGCCTATGCCCTGGAGATGCGGGAGCTCTGGGACAGCCGCTCCCGGTTTCGCGTCGATGGTCTCTGGGGTGGGAGGCTCCGGGCTCGCCTGTTCCGTGCCAGCCAGGGTTTGAGCTTCGATGCCAGGGAACTTCATGGCCAGAAGGCTCCACTCGAGGGCCGGCGCAGGGGCGTCTACCCCAAGGCCGATCTGATCTTTTATCACCTGCGCATGGTTCACCCCCAGGACCGTCAGGCCCGCCGCGCCCGCTATGAGCGTCTTGATCCCGATTGCCGCTGGCAGAGCATCGGCTACAGCTACCTCACCGACAGCACGGGCTTGCAGCTGCGGCCCCTTCCGCCCGGCCGCGATTTCGTGGATTGATCCCCCGGATCCCGGCCCGCTGCCCGCCGCTGCCGCCTGCGGCCCTGCGCTGATGGATCCGCCCGCAGGTGCTGGCACCGGTGAACGAAGGGATGCAGGCGCTGGGTCGCGATCAGCAGCGGATCAGGGACGTCCGGATCCGGCCGCAGCCAGCGAACCGATCAGCGCTTGCTGCAGTCCTGGCTCTCCGCAGGGGCCGGACCGCCAGCAGGGGATCGGAGGCGTTCATGAGCAGCGGGTCCCGGCTGGATCTTCGGCTCCAGGGGCGCTCAGGGCTCCGGCCACGTATCCGATGCTGCCCAGCACCACCAGCGGCCAGGCCCGGATCAGGTGCCACCGTTCCTCCATCGGGCTGCGCAGGCTCGCCAGCAGAGAGTGCACGACGCTCCGGGGCCCCCGGGTGGCCACCAGCAGCCGGCGCGGACCGCGTCCCTCCAGAGCGCCCTGCATGCGGGCCTGGAGCTGACCGCGCCGGAAGGCATCCACCAGAAAGGTCCGGACGGTGCTGGGGTACCGGTGGGCCGTCACCACGTCCCTGGCGAGCACGATGCGCTGCCGCCTGGCGAAGCGCGCGTTGAACTCCGTGTCCTCGCCGCCGGGGAGGTCCTCGCGGTACAGGCCGTGCTGGCGGAACAGGCTGCGCTCGTACGACAAGCTGTAGAGCAGCTGCTGCCGCCGGGAGGCTCCGCGGATGCGGCGGTGGTGAATCAGCAGCAGTGCGGCCCAGCCGATGCCCGACTCCGGCTCGGCATTGGTGAGCACACTGGCGACGGCCGGGGCACCGCTGCGGTGTGCGGCGATCCTGCCGGCCGCCCAGCCCGGCGTCGCCAGGCAGTCGGCGGCGAGAAACGCCACCAGGGGCGCCTGGGTGTGGGCGATGCCGATGTTGCGGACCCCGCCGGCATACAGCCGCTCGGGAACCGAGATCACCGGCACCGTGATGCCGGCCCGCGCCAGCCGCTCGGCGGGCTCTCCGCCCCCGGAGTTCACCACCACCACCTCCACCGGAACGCTCTGATCCAACAGCGAGCGCACGGCCTCCACCAGGAACGGTTCATCCCGGTAGCTGAGAACGGCGCAGCAGAGTTCAGGCTGCATCGGCCGGTGGCTCCGGGTTCCGGCGTGGGCTGCGCCAGTGGTGGGGACGGTGGAGGCTCTCCTCGATCAATGCGGTGGCGGCTGCCGCGGCATCCACCGGGAACAGACACAGAAGCGCCACCAGGATGCGGGGCAGGCGCGCCAGGCTCGCCCCCCGCTGGAGCGCCAGGACGATGCTGAGCGTCGGCACCAGCAGGTAGAGCAGGGGAGCCCAGAGGGGCACCAGGCCCAGGACCGTTCCGGCCAGGGCGGCGGCGAAGATCAGCCGGTCGGCGGAGCCGCTGGCCGACGCGATCTCCTCCAGCCGCTGCCCCCAGCCCTGGTGCCGGCCACCCCGGCCGGCGCGATGGGCCGCCGCGGCTCCACGGTTCCAGCGCCGATGCTGTCTCCAGAAATCGCCGAGCCGCTCGGTCACCCTGTTGTCAACGATGGCCGTGGGCACGAAGCGGGTCTGCCAGCCCTGGCCGACCAGGGCAAGGCTGGCGGCCACGTCCTCGCCGCTCGGGACGTGCGGGAATCCCCCACAGGCCACCAGGGCCGTTCGCCGGTAGGCCGCCGCCCCCAGGGTCGGTGGGTTGAGCCCCAGCCGGTCCTTGCCGGCGGAGGTGACCAGTTGATGCACCCAGTCGTTGAGTGCCGCATACAGGCTGATCAGGGTCCGGTCGGCGTTCGTCGGACGCAGGTAGGCGGCGGCCGCGCCCACCCGGGGATCTCCGAAGGGCCGGATCAGTTCCTGCAGGACGTTGGCCTGCGGTTCCACGTCGGCATCCAGGACCACCAGGATCTCGCTGCGGATGTGCAGCAGGCCGGCGTTGAGGGCGGCCGCCTTGCCGGGATCGGGAAGTTCCAGCACCTCCACGCCGGGGCGTCCCTGCGACCAGTGGCGGAACCGTGCCGGCGTGTGATCGCTGCAGCCGTTGCAGACCAGCACGGTCTGCAGGCTCGCGATGGGGTAGTCGAGCCCGCTGATCGCCTGCAGCAGTCGATCCGCCACCGCAGCTTCGTTGCGTGCCGGCACCAGCAGGCAGACCGTGGGCAGGGATGGGGGGAGCGGCATGGGCCCGGAGGCCAGGGGCCGCGGCGGGATGGCCGCCGCCGCCAGAAATAACCCCCGCCGCAGCGATACCACCACCACAGCAAGGCTGATCAGGGTGGAAAGCACGGGCCCTCCCGCGGCCAGGGGGAACGGCGGCTGATCAGCCCTCGTCGTCGGGCAGCGGGGTGATGCCCTGCAGCTTGTCGTTGAGCTGCATCGCCATCGACTGACGGCCGATGGCCAGAACCTTGAGGGTGTCCTCGTGCATGCGCAGCTGGGTGTCGGCCACCTGCATCCCCCGCACCAGATCCTTGACCTCATCGGGGAGGCTGTTGAGGTCGTAGCGGCGGCCTTCGAAGGTGAGGACGGGATTGTTGGAGGGCGCCTGACCGGGGGTCTGCATGGAGCTGCTGTGGACTGCGCTCAGGATACGGACGGCTCCCCGCCTGCTTCCAGCCGGATGAACTGACGCAGACACAGGTCGCGATAGCGGCCGCCCCGGGCCATCAGGGCATCGTGGGTGCCGTCCTCGACGATCCTGCCGGCCTCCAGCACCAGAATCCGCTGGGCCTCCTGCACCGTGGCCAGCCGGTGGGCGATCACCAGCACCGTGCGGCCCGCCATCGCCTGCTGCAGGCCCTGCTGCACCGCCTCCTCGGCTTCGGCATCGAGGGCGCTGGTGGCCTCATCGAGCAGCAGCACCGCCGGATCGCCCAGCACCGCCCGGGCGATCGCCAGGCGCTGCAGCTGGCCGCCGGAGAGGTTGGTGCCCCGCTCCTCCAGGCGGTTGTCGTAGCCGTCGGGCAGGGCGCGGATGAAGCCGTCGGCGTTCGCCAGCTCCGCCGCCCGGATGATCTGGGCCCGGCTCGCGGGGCGGCCGAAGGCGATCGCCTCGGCCACGCTGCCGGAGAACACGCTGCTCTGCTGCGGCACCAGGGCGATGCTGCGGCGCAGATCGCGGGCCTGGAGATCGGCCAGGTCGTGGCCGTCGAGCAGCACCCGCCCCCGCTGGGCGGTGTTGAAGCGCAGCAGCAGCGAGAACAGGGTGCTCTTGCCGGCCCCGGAGGGCCCCACCAGCGCCACCACCTGGTCGGGGGCGATCGCCAGGTTGAGATCGTGCAGCACCGGTTGGGCTGGGTCGTAGCCGAAGCTCACCTGTTCGAGCACCAGCTCTCCGCGCACGCTGCCGACCGGCAGCGGCCGGGCCCCGGGGCGATCCGGCGGTTCCACGGGCTCGGCCTCGATCGCCCGCAGACGCCGCAGCGAAGCCTGCCCCTGCTGGAATTCGTTGAAGTTGGTGGTGAGGTGTGAGATCGGATCGATCAGCATCAACAGGGCCGCCACATAGCTGCTGAAGCTCTGGCTGTTGAGGCCACCGGCCTGGATCCGTGCCGCTCCGATCAGCAGCACCGTCAGAATGCCGGCCGCCTCGATGAAGCCCACCACCGGATGCTGCAGGGCCAGCAGTTTCAGGGTGCGGTAGCGGGCCCGGCGGTGCAGATCAACCTCCTCATCGAAACGGCTCTGCAGCCAGGGCTCGGCGGCGAAGGCCCGCACCAGCGGCAGGCCGCCGATCGCCTCGCCGAGCAGGGCCGCCAGCTCGCTCACCTGCTTCTGGCTGCGCTCGGCCGCCGCCATCACCCGGGCGCCGAAGACGCTCACCAGCACCGCCACCACCGGCGCCAGCAGCAGGGTGGCCAGAGCCAGGGGCCAGTCGAGCCACACCATGTAGCCCAGCACCACCACCAGCTGCAGGGCGCTGGGGGTGGTGTCCTGGATCGTCTTGTAGATCACCTCGCCCACGCGGTCGGCGTCCTCGGTGAGGCGGTAGGTGAGATCCCCCGCCGACAGTTTCTCGAGGGCGCCGAAGTCGAGGCGCTGCAGGCGCGTGAACACCTGCCGGCGCAGGTCCTGGCTCACCCGCAGGGCAGGGCCCGCCAGCAGGGTGTCCTGGCCGAACTGGGCGATCTTCTGGACGAGGAACACGCTCAGGGCCGCGCCGATCGCCCGCAGCACCCGGGGAAAATCGCCGGCGCCGATCGCCGGGATCAGCTGCCCCGCCAGCCAGGCCAGCAGCGGCCAGCAGGCCACATAGATCAGCATGCAGAACCCACCGGCCGCCAGCCGGCGCCGGTAGGGCTTCAGCAGGGGCCAGAGTCTGCGGAAGCCCGCCGGCGAGGGTGCAAGCATCGGGGCAACCTAAGCCCCGTCCGTGAAGCTCGATCAGTTCCTCAAATGGCATGGTCTGGCCGCCACCGGCGGTGAGGCCAAGCAACGCATCCAGCGCGGAGACGTCACGGTCAATGGCGCCATCGAGACCCGTCGCGGCCGCAGCCTCGCCGTCGGTGACGCCGTCGGGATCGACGGTCGGGAGACGGTGGTGATGCCGCCGGAGCGTGCCCGCTCCTCCGGGGAAAGCGGGCACCCCGGCGGCTTAGCCTGATCCGATCGATTGGAGAGGTGCCGCAGGTGCGCAAGACCGTGATCGCCGGCAACTGGAAGATGCACATGACCTGCGCTGAGACGCGGGAGTTTGCCGCTGCCTTCCGACCGCTGATCGCCGACCTGCCGGCCGACCGTCAGGTGGTCATCGCCCCGCCCTTCACCTCGATCCCCACCCTTTGCCGCCATCTGCACGGCGCCGGGGTGGAGATCGCCGGCCAGAACGTGCACTGGGAGGAGAAAGGGGCCTACACCGGCATGATCTCGGCGCCGATGCTGATCGAACACGGCGTCAGCCACGCGATCGTGGGCCACAGCGAGCCCCGCAAGTACTACAGCGAAACCGACGAGCAGATCAACCTGCGGGCCCGCAGCGCCCAGGCCCACGACCTCATCCCGATCCTGTGCGTGGGTGAGAGCCTCGACCAGCGGGAGGCCCGCGAGACCGAGCGAGTGATTCACCGCCAGATCGAGCAGGGGCTGGAGGGCATCGACCCCACCCGTCTGATCGTGGCCTATGAGCCGATCTGGGCCATCGGCACCGGCAAGACCTGCGCCGCTGAGGAGGCCAACCGCATCTGCGGTCTGATTCGCGGCTGGGTGGGCAACCCCGAGGTGGTCGTCCAGTACGGCGGTTCGGTGAACCCCGCCACCATCGACGACCTGATGGTCCAGAGCGAGATCGACGGCGTGCTGGTGGGTGGGGCCTCCCTCGATCCGCTCAGCTTCGCCCGCATCTGCAACTACCAGGTGCCGGTGCCGGCCTGAACCCATCCCGCCGTGGTCGTGCGGCTGGTGCTCTCCCGCAAGGGCTTTGATGCCCGCTACGGGGGAATGGCCAGCCCGATCCTGCCGGACGGGACGTTGCTGCCTCTGCCGATTCCCCATGCCGGCGAGCAGACCACCCTGCTCCAGTGCCTGCCGCCCCTCGGGGGGATCGATCCGGAGGCCCTGCTGCACGATCTGAGCCGGGGCCGTCTGGACGGGCGGCGGCCTGTGCATGCCGATCCGCGGCTCACGCCGCCCCCCGGGGCGCCGCCTGGTTGGCGGGCCAGCCTCGGGCAGGCGGGAGCCGCCGCCAGCCATCTCTGCCGCCGCGGTGTCGGACGGGGGGATCTGTTCCTGTTCTTCGGCTGGTTCCGCCAGGTGTGCCGCCGCGCCGGCCGCTGGAGCTACGCCCCGGGGGCGCCGGATGAGCACCGGATCTTCGGCTGGCTCGAGGTGGGGGAGGTGCTTCGGCCCGGCAGCGCCGATGTCCCGTGGCCCCCGGGCCAGGGCTGGCTGGCGCAGCATCCCCATCTCCGCCGCGACGATCTGCGCGCCGATCGGGCCAACACCCTGTATCTGGCCAGTCGGTGGTCCCGTCTCGTCCCCGGAGCAGCCGGGGGCGGGCGCTTCGATCGGGCCGCCCCGGCCCAGCGGCTGACCGCAGCCGAGGCCCCGGGCCGCAGCCTCTGGAGTCTGCCGGGCTGGTTCCTGCCCCCATCGGGTGTCCCCAGCCTCACGTATCACACCGATCCCGCCCTGTGGCAGCGCCGGGGCGATCGGGTGCTGCTCCACTCCGCCCGCATCGGCCAGGAATTCGTGTTGCCCCTGCCGGAGGGCCCGGAGCCGCGCCGCTGGCTGGCTGCGCTGATCGGCGGCGGCCACTGATTTTCACCCGCCACCGATTTTCACCCGCCACTGATGTCAGCCGCCACTGATCGTCAGCCGCCCTTGGGCGTCGCTGCGTCTCGGCGCCGTAGGCGCCCGCGACGGCGATCCACCCCCTGGTCTGGGCCGCGGCCGCCCAGGATGGTGCCAGTGCTACTGATGCGCCGATGGCTCCCGCGGCTGAGACCGGATCCACGGGCCGGCCCCTGCTCCCGGATGGTCGCCGCACCTGGGTGATGGGCATCCTCAATCTCACCCCCGATTCGTTCAGCGACGGTGGCAGGCTCGAGCGCCCCGGGGCGGCGCTGCGCCAGGCCGGGCGGATGCTGGCGCAGGGGGCCGATCTGCTCGATCTCGGGGCCCAGAGCACCCGGCCGGGGGCTGAGGAGGTCGGCCCGGCGGCGGAGCTCGAGCGTCTGCTTCCGGCGTTGGGGCCGATCCGGGCCGCCTACCCCGAGGCGCTGCTGTCGGTCGACACCTTCCATGCCGCCGTGGCCGAGGCTGCCCTGGCGGCGGGGGCCGACTGGGTGAATGACGTGCGGGGGGGCAGCGACCTGCGCGATCCGGCGATGGCCTCGGTTGTGGCGAACGCCGGCTGCCCGTATGTGCTGATGCACAGCCGCGGCGATAGCCGCGGCATGGACGCCCTGGCCACCTACCGCGATGTCGTCGAGGACGTTCGCGGCGAGCTGCTGCGGGCCACCGAGCCGCTGTTAGCCGCCGGGGTGGAGCCCGAGCGCGTTCTCTGGGATCCCGGCCTGGGATTTGCCAAGACCCCGGAGCAGAATCTGTTGCTGCTGCGCGGTCTCGATCGGTTGGCGGCCGAGGGATTTGCGCTTCTGCTCGGCCCCTCGCGCAAGCGGTTCATCGGGGCGGTGCTGGGGGAGCCGCGGCCGCGGGCGCGGCTGTGGGGCACGGCGGCGGTCTGCGCCCAGGCAATCAGCCAGGGTGCGGCGGTGCTCCGGGTCCACGATGTGGGCCCGATTGTCCAGACCGCCCGCATGATCGATGCCCTGGTGCGTTGACTTTGCGGTTTCCTGACGCCATCAGATTCTGCGTTGACGCACCGGCCGGCTACTGCTCAGCCTGAGAATTCCTCCCATCATTCAGGACTTCATGCCTGTCGAGGTTGCTGTCGCGAGCCCTGCGTCTGTTGTCGCCAATCCTTCCCTGCTGGCGACCATTCTGGTTCCTTTTCTGTTCAAGTTAGTCGGGGCTGTTGCCCTCTGGATCGTCGGCACCTGGCTGATCCGCACGGTCATTCGACTGCTGCGCCGGTCCTTTGCCCAGAGCGCGCTCGATCCCACCCTGATCGGCTTCCTGCTCAACATCCTTGGCGCTTTGCTGCGGGTGGTGCTGGCGGTGGCGATCCTCGGATTCTTCGGCATTCAGACCACCAGCTTCGCCGCCCTGCTCGCCGGTGCCGGCGTGGCCATCGGTGCGGCCTGGAGCGGGATGCTCGGCAACTTCGCTGCCGGCGTGTTCATGCAGGTCTTCCGGCCGGTTAGCACCGGTGATTGCGTCACCGCCGGTGGTGTGACCGGAACGGTTGAGGAGATCGGCATGTTCGTCACCGATGTGCTGGCTCAGGACAACGTCCGCCACATCGTGCCCAACGCCAAGTTCTTCGGCGACACGATCATCAACTATTCGGTGCATCCCTACCGCCGCGTCGATCTGGAGGCTCAGCTCGCCAGCAGCGCCGATGTGGGCCGTGCCATCGCCCTGCTCAAGGAAGCGATCAAGGCGGTGCCCAACCAGTACCCCGGCAAAGACGCGGATGTGGAGCTGCTCACCTTCAGCGAGCGTGGGCCCCGGCTGGCGGTGCGGCCTTACACCCACACCGACCATTACTGGCAGGTCTATTTCGACACCAACCGCGTCATCGCCGAGACCCTGAGCCGGGGTGGCTTCCCGGAGCCCAGGATCCCCGTTCAGCTCGCCCAGTAGGGGAGCGAGCCGCTGCATCGGGACACCAGCCAGCGGGCCCGCCCTCAACGGTCTGATCCATTCAGCTCCAGCCGAGTGTTCGGTCAGGCTGTTGCGGTTGTTGAGGGTGCCATCCTCGTGGAGACCATGGCCTGGAAAGCCAGGCCGTGCTGCCTGCGGTGGCTCCATCCATCTTGATCTGCAGGCCATCGGCCGCCGCGATCACGTCGGCTTCCGGCGTGATCGCCGCTTGCTGAATGGCCCAGGCGAACGACCCCAACTCCGCGCTGCTCCCCCAGCTGTTCTGGGTCACGCTCAAGAGCGGCGTCCGCGCCGCACTCGGTGGCAGGCTCAGTGGCACCAACACACCCCAGGATCCCCGCTGCGCTGGTGCGGTTCCTGCGCCAGGCAGCCTGAACCGATTCATCCACCACCCCAGAGTGATCGCGCCACGGTTTCCAGGCGATGGAGGGGACGCAACGGTGACTCGACCCGGAGCACGAGACTCGGCGAGAGCGCGCTGAGCACAGGGCCGAGAGCGGAGGGCCTCAGCCCTCCGTGACACCTTCGATCCGGTCTTCGATCTCCTGGTAGATCTCCTGCAGCTGCTGGATGTTCTCGTCGGAGGTCTCCCAGTAACCGCGGCCATTGACCTCCAGCAGCGTGCCGACGATGCGGCGGAAGCTGTGGGGGTTGAGCTCCATCAGCCGTTTGCGCATCTCCGGGTCGTTGATGAAGGTGTCGTTGGCCTCCTCATACACGAAGTTGTCGACCGCGCCGCTCGTTGCACTCCAGCCCAGGGTGAAGTTGAGCCGCTTGGCCACTTCGCGCACCCCTTCGTAGCCACTGTTGAGCATGCCCTCGTACCACTTGGGGTTGAGCAACTTGGTGCGGGAATCCAGGCGGATCGTTTCGCTCAGAGAGCGAACCTGGGCATTGGCCGTGGTGGTGTCGGCGATGTAGCTCGCCGGCGCCTTGCCGTCGTCGCGCAGGCCCTGGATCAGTTTGGTGGGATCGCTGTCGAAGTAGTGGCTGACATCAGTAAGCGAGATCTCGGCCGAATCCAGGTTCTGGAAGGTCACATCGGCTGTTTTCATCACCGATTCGAACACTTCACGCTTCTGGTTCATCTCGCCGGGGTTGTCGGCGTTGAAGGCAAAGGTCTTGCGGGAGAGGTACATCTCCTGCAGCTCACCCTCCTCCTCCCAGGTGCTGTTCTCCACCGCCAGGTTGACGTTGGAGCTGTAGCTGCCGCTGGCATTGGAGAACACGCGGGTGGCGGCATCGCGCAGGGAAATGCCTTCCTTGGCGGCTTGCTCCTGGGCGTGCTTGCGCACGAAATTCATCTCCAGGGGCTCATCAGCCTCGGCGGCCATCTTCACGCCCTGGTCGATCAGGGCCATCTGGTTGATGAACAGATCGCGGAAGACACCACTGCAGTTCACCACCACATCGATGCGCGGCCGGCCCAGCTCCTCAAGCGACAGCAGCTCCAGCTTGTTGACACGACCCAGGGAGTCGGGCACCGGCTTGACGCCGATGAACCACAGGATCTGGGCCAGCGATTCGCCGTAGGTCTTGATGTTGTCGGTTCCCCAGAGCACGCAGGCGATCGTTTCCGGCCAGGTGCCCTGCTCGGCCTTCTGCCGCTCGATCAGCTTGTCGACCACACCCTTGGCGGCGGCGATGGCGGCCTTGGTGGGGATGGCCTGGGGATCGAGGGCGTGCAGGTTCTTGCCGCTGGGCAGCACCCCGGGGTTGCGGATCGGATCGCCGCCGGGGCCCGGCAGCACGTACTCGCCATCGAGGGCCCTTAGCAGGCTCTGCATCTCGAGATCGGCGCACACCTGCTCGAGGCAGAACTGCAGGTAGGTGAACAAGGTGTCGAGCGCGGCCGGATCCACATCGGCAAAGCCGGCGGCCCGGCAGGCGCTCAGCCAGGGGCTGGGCAGCTTGAAGCCGAAACGCTCCAGCAGGTTGAAGAACCAGCCGAAGTTGCGGCGCAGGGTCACGCGGCCATCGGCACCGGTGACGGCCTTCACCATGGCGCCGACGGCGGCACGCGAGGTTTCGGTGATGACGCGGTTCAGTTCCACATCGGCGAGCACACCCTCGTCGTTGCCCTTGTAGATGTCGGTGATGGTGCGGCCCATGCTCTCGGCCAGCAGCGCTGGCAGTGAGCGGATGCCCTCTTCTTCGCGCTCCAGGGCGGCGATGTTCACCAGGGTGGCGATCGCCTCTTCGGCGGTGGGGGGCTTGCCGATGGTGTGCAGGCCGCAGGGCAGCAGACGGCTCTCGATCTCCATCAGCTGGCGGTACACCGCACCGATCACCGAGTCCCGGCCATCGAGGTCGAGCTCGGCGGCATCCACTTCCGGCAGCTGGACGTCCTTGTCGAGGTTGCACTGGCGTGCCGTTTCCACCACGGCGTTGACGATCTGCACGCCACGGCTGCCTTCGCGCAGCTGCTGGTAGGACCCCACCAGTTCGCCGAGCTCCTTGAGGCCCTTGTAGAGGCCAGCGTTTTCTGCCGGCGGGGTCAGGTAGGAGATCGTTTCGGCGTAGCCGCGCCGTTTGGCGATTGTGGCTTCGCTGGGGTTGTTGGCGGCGTAGTAGTAGAGGTTTGGCAGGGCGCCGATCAGGGAATCCGGATAGCAGGTTTCGCTCATGCCCATCTGCTTGCCCGGCATGAATTCGAGCGAGCCGTGGGTGCCGAAGTGCAGCACCGCATCGGCGCCCCACACCTTCTCGAGATAGGTGTAGTAGGCAGCGAAACCGTGGTGTGGGCTGGCGCTGCGCGAATAGAGCAGTCGCATCGGATCACCCTCGTAGCCGAAGGTGGGCTGCACCCCCACGAACACGTTGCCGAAGTGGCGGCCGTAGATCAGCAGGTTGGTGCCATCACTGTTGAGGTTCCCGGGGGGCTTGCCCCAGTTCTCCTCCAGTCGCTCGGAATATGGGGTGAGCCGCTCGTATTCCTCGACGCTCATGCGGTGGGCGATCGCCAGCTCCGGCGCGCCCTCCATCGCCTCGGGGTCCTTGAGGACCGCTTCCATCAGCGCCTTCGGGGTGGCGGGCAGGCCGCCCACGTCGTAGCCCTTGGCGCGCATCTCCTGCAGGACCCGGTGAATCGAGCCGAACACGTCCAGATAGGCGGCGGTGCCGACATTGCCCTTGTCGGGGGGGAAGCTGAACACGGTGATCGCCAGCTTCTTCTCCCGGCGTGGCTTGATGCGCAGGGAGGCCCAGCGGATCGCCCGTTCGGCGATGGCATCGACCCGGTCCTGGAGGGTGTGGGCCTTGCCGGTGGCGTCATCACGGCCCGACAGCACGATCGGCTCGATCGCGCCATCCAGTTCGGGGATCGCGATCTGCAGGGCCACCTGCACCGGGTGCAGGCCGAGATCGCTCTCCTCCCACTCCTGCGTGGTCTGGAACACCAGGGGCAGGGCCACCATGTAGGGGCGGTTGAGGGTCTTGAGCACCTCGATCGCCTTCGGGTGGTCCTGGCGGGCCGGGCCGCCCACCAGGGCGAAGCCGGTGAGGCTCACCACCCCATCGACGAGCGCCTGGCCGGGATTGAGCGGGTCGTAGAAGAAGGCATTCACCGGTTTGGTGAAGTCGAGGCCGCCGCAGAACACCGGGATCACGGTGGCACCGCGGTATTCGAGTTCCTGAATCACCGCCACGTAGTGGGCTTCATCGCCGGTGACGATGTGGCTGCGCTGCAGCACCAGACCGATCACCGGACCCTTGCGCGCCTTCTCGCTGAGATCGGTGCGGCTGGCCGTCCAGTTGAGGTACTCCTTGAGGTCCTCGAACATCGCGGGGGCCAGGGGGTGCCAGATGCCCAGGTCGGGGAAGACCACCGGGTCGGCCACCTGCAGCTCGGGCCGATCGGATTCGCCGCGGGGGAAGACGTACTTGTCGGCCAGCATCAACAGGAAGTTGCGCAGGTTGTCCGGTGTCCCGCCGAGCCAGTACTGGAAGCTCAGCATGAATGAACGGGCATCCTGCGCCTTCTCCACCGGCAGGTATTTGAGAACGGTGGGGAGGGTGTTCAGGAGCTTGAGCATCGCGTCCTGGAATCCAGCGCCGCCGGCCTCCTTCCGCTTCTTCATGAAGCCGGCGATCGCCGACTTGCTCTGGCCCAGCTGGGCCATCGAGAAGGTCCCCAGCTTGTTGAGCCGCATCACCTCCGGCATGGAGGGGAACACCACCGCCGCCTTGAGGCGATCGCGATGGGGGGCCACAGCCTCGACCACCTTCTGGGCCAGGTCCTCGATGAAGATCAGCGAGGCGATGAACACATCGGCCTCGGCGATGTCGGCGCAGAAATCGGCGTAGTTGGCCGGATCGCGCAGTTCCTCGATCAGGTAGCCGCTCAGATCGATCGCCAGAGCCCCGTTCTGCTCGTTGATGGCGGTGGCGGCCGTGGTGAGGGCGTTCTGGTACTGGGGCTCGAGCACCACGTAAACGGCCTTCATCACGGCCCGGCCGTTCACCTCCACGGGGCTGACGCGGCGGGAGGCGGAGCGGACCTGCGTGAACATGCGCACGGACGGAGCAATCGTGCAGGAGCCTACGAAGAGCCGGGCGCCGGCGCGAGTGATCGCCTGCCCGCGTTCCGGAGCGGGTCCCCGGAGCGGTGCCCCTGAACCGCCGACTGGCGCTGCTCCCGGTTCGGCGCTAGCACACGGTGGCTGGGCCGCCAGGGGAGGTCGGAGGCCGTGCTGATCCGTCCGCTCCGAGGTCTGGTCCGTCGGCTTCCACGGCCACCGGCCCGGCTTCGGCTACCGCTGCATCTGGCCCTGCTCGGCCTGTTCGTGCCCTTGCTCGGCGGCACCGGCCTGCTGGTTGCCCTGCTGATGAGCCAGCGCATGGAGGCCATGGCCACCCAGGCGGCCGAGCGGGAACTGGCGCTCCGTCTCGACGCGGTGCGGGCCAGCTGGCGCTCCCTGGTCAACGTGCGGCTGATGGCCGTGCAGCTGCAGCTGCTGCAGCAGCAGGCCCCGCTGCTCGGCAGGGCCGAACGCGATCGCTGGCTGCCGGCACTGCCGGTGTTCCAGGGCCTGCTGGCCGAGGCGCCGGTTCTCAGGGCCGTGTATCTGGCGGATCGGAGCGGGTCCCTGTTCCGGGTCTCGCGCATCGGGCCGGGGTCCGCGGGCGGCGGTGCGGCTGCCCCCGTCCTGCCCCCCGCCAGCCGCTACCTGGTGGAGGGCATCGTCCGGGGCAGCGGCGCGCCGCGGCTGTTCGCCGAGGCCTTCGACGCGGATCTGCGCTCCCTGGGCGCCGTGCCGGTGCCGGCCGCGCTGCGCGGCTACGACCCGCGCCAGCGTCCCTGGTACCGCCTGGCCCTGCAGGGCCAGGGGCGGCCGATGCTGTCGCCGCCGCAGCCCCTCCCCCTCAGTGGCGGGGTCGGCATCACGGTGTCACGGCGCTTCGAGGCCGGTGCGGGTGCCGCAGGCCTGTCGCTTCGGGCCGACGACCTGGAGAAGGTGCTCAGGCGCTTCCAGCTCACGCCCGGGAGCCAGCTCGCCCTGGTGGATCCCGCAGGCCGGCTGCTGCTGAGCACCACTGCCAGCCAGGCGGCCGAGCATCTCCGCCCCCTGGGCCAGGTTGTGGCGCCGCCCCTGAGGGCCCTGGCGAGCCGCCTGCCCGCCCTCCAGGCCGGAGTGAAGGACTCCCCCCAGCTGATTCGCTACCGGGTGGGGCGGGAGCCCTGGTTCGTTGCCGCGGGCACCCTCCGCAACGTCATTGACGGCTCCACCAACACCCTGCTGCTGACGGTGCCGGAGCGGGAGCTGATGGCAGGGGCCCATCAGGCCCTGCGCCATGCCCAGCTGATCACCCTCGTGGTGGTGCTGCTCAGCCTGCCGCTGGCGGGGCTGCTGGCCCGGGTGTTGTCCTCGGCGCTGCGCCGGCTCAGCCTCCAGGCCGAGGCCATTCGCCGCTTCCGGTTCGACGATCTGCCGGCTCCGGCCACCCATCTGCGGGAGGTGGACGACCTGGCCACCACCCTCGGGATCATGCGCGGCACGATCCGCACCTTTCTGCAGAGCAGTTCCGCCCTGGGGTCGGAACCCGATGTCGAGCGGCTGCTGCAGCGCCTGCTCGACGACGCCATCACCAGTTCGGGGGCCAGCGGCGGTGACCTGCTGCGGGCCGAGGACGTCGACGCGGACACCCCCCTCCGTTCGGAGGATCCCTGCCAGCTGCGTCTGCCCCTGCGCAGCCGCGACGGCGCCCTGCAGGGCCTGCTGCAGCTCCGCTTCCCTGAGCCGCCGGACCCCGGGCGGGTGGCCTTCTGCACGGCCCTGTCGGGCACGGCGGCCGTGGCTCTCGAGACCCGCAGCCTGATCGCGGCCCAGAAGGCGCTGTTCGAGGCCTTCGTCCGCATCATCGCCGCCGCGATCGATGCCAAGAGCCCCTACACCGGGGGCCACTGCGAGCGGGTGCCGGAACTGGCCCGCATGCTGGCCACCGCCGCCTGCGAGGCCGACAGCGGCCCCTTCGCCGCCTTCCAGCTCAGCGAGACGGAGTGGGAGGCCCTGCACATCGGCTCCTGGCTGCATGACTGCGGCAAGGTCACCACCCCCGAGTACGTGGTCGACAAGGCCACCAAGCTCGAGACCCTCTACGACCGCATCCATGAGGTGCGGATGCGCTTCGAGCTGCTCAAGTGCGCCGCCGAGCGCGACCACTGGCGGGCCGTCGCCGACGGCGGCGATCCCGAGGCCCTGCGCCCCGGGCTTGAGGCCACCTGGGCGGCCCTCGATGACGATTTCGCCTTCGTCGCCAGCTGCAACCTGGGCGGTGAGGTGATGGACCCCAAGCACATCGAGCGCCTGCATCGGATTGCCGGCCGCCGCTGGCTGCGCACCCTCGACGATCGCCTCGGCATGTCCCACGACGAGCGGCGCCGCTGCGCCGATGAGCCCGAGCTGCCGCTGCCGTGCTGGGAGCCGTTGCTGGCCGACCGGTCCCGGCACCGGATCCCCCGGGCCGAAGAGCACCGGATTCCGGCCGACAACCCCTGGGGTTTCACCATGGATGCTCCGGAGCTGCTGGCCGACCGCGGAGAGCTTCGCAATCTCTGCATCGCCCGCGGCACCCTCACCGAGGAGGAGCGCTACACGATCAACCAGCACATCATTCACACCATCCGCATGCTCGAGGCCCTGCCCTACCCGGCCCACCTGCGCCAGGTGCCCGAGATCGCCGGTGGCCACCATGAGCGCATCGACGGACAGGGCTACCCCCGCAGCCTCACCGGCGAACAGATGAGTCCGCTGGCCCGGATGATGGCGATCGCCGACGTGTTCGAGGCGCTCACGGCCGCCGATCGCCCTTACAAAAGCGGCAAGCCGCTGTCGGTCGCCCTTGGGATCATGGCCCGCATGGCCCGGGAGGGGCACCTCGACGCGGATCTGTTCGCGCTGTTCGTGCGAGCCGGCGTCCATCGGCGCTACGCGGAGCGCTTCCTCTCCCCGGAGGCCGTCGATGCCGTCGATGAGGAGGCGCTGCTGCGCGGATAGCCCAGGCGGCCCAGCAGGGGGCCGGTCATCAGCGTGGTGCCGATGGCCATCAGCACGCCGATGCTGAACAGAGTGGTGCTGATCACCCCGAGGCTCAGGCCCACGTTCAGGATCACCAGCTCCGTGAGCCCGCGGGTGTTCACCAGCCAGCCCAGGGCCTGGGCCTCCCTGGCCGGCACACCGCTCAGCCGGGCTGTCACCCAGGTGCCGGCGAACTTGCCGGTCACCGCCACCAGCAGCACCAGCAGCGTGGCGGCCCACAGCTGCGGGCTGTCGAGCGCCATCAGCCGGGTGTTGAGGCCGCTGACGGCGAAAAACAGCGGCAGCATCAGCTGCACCACCACCGTCTGCAGCCGCAGCTCCAGCGTCTGGCGGAGGGGCGCATGGCGCGGCATCGCCAGCCCCCAGAGAAAGGCGCCGAAGATCAGGTGCACCCCGATCCACTCGGTCACGGCGCCGCTGAGCAGGGCGCCGGCGAGCAGGCTGGTCTGCACCAGCGGGCTCAGGTCGCCCCTGCGGCGGTAGGAGGCCTCGAGCCAGCGCCGCAGGGGCTGCAGCCCCACCAGCAGCAGCAGGGCCCAGACGGTGGTGTGCAGCAGCGGTGTCAGTGCACCCCAGGCGCTGCCGGTGCGGGCGAAGGCCACCACCGCCGCCAGCAGGATCCAGCTCACCAGGTCGTCGATGGCGGCCACCGTGATCGCCAGGGCACCCAGCGGCCGGCCGGTGAGGCCACGGTCCTGCAGGATCCGCGCCAGCACCGGAAAGGCGGTGATCGCCATCGCCGTGCCCATGAACAGGGCGCCGGCCAGGGTGTGATCGCCGGGGATCAGATCGGGCAGCCAGCGCTCCAGCAGATCCGCCAGCCCGACGCCGAGCACCAGCGGCAGGGCGATGCCCACCGCCGTGATCCGGCTGGCCATCGGCAGCCGGCCCTGCAGCAGGGCCGGGTTCAGCTCCAGGCCGATCAGGAACATGAACAGGGCCAGGCCGAGCTGCCCGAGCAGGTCGAGCTGGGGGCGCACGGCCGGGCCGAACAGGCTGGCCGCCAGCCCGGGGGCCAACGCCCCCAGCAGGCTCGGCCCCAGGGCGATGCCCCCCAGGATCTCGCCGATCACCCGCGGCTGGCCGACGCGCTCCAGCAGGCCCCCCAGCCCCTGGGCCACGAGCATGATCACCGCCACCGCCACCAGGGCCGTGGTGATGCCATCGACCCCGCCCAGGACCGCCAGCAGCGGCGGGTTGGCGGGCAGCGGCACAAACATGGCTGTGGTCTGGCTGGCCCCATGCTGGAACGCCCCCATAGGCTCGGCAGCACCGCCGTTCGCTCGCCCCCGGCCGATGACCACAGCTCCCGCTCCCAGCCAGCCGCAGCCGATCCCCGTGGTGGTGGCTGGCGCCCTCGGCCGCATGGGCGCCGAAGTGGTGAAGGCCGTTCTGGCCGCCCCGGACTGCACCCTGGTGGGGGCCGTGGACACCACCCCCGGCAGCGAGGGCCGGGATGTGGGTCTGGAGCTGGGGCTGGGGGAACTGGAGGTGGCGCTGACGGCCGATCTCGAGGGCACCCTCTGCCAGGCCAGCCAGGCGGTGCGCCAGGCGGGTCCCGGCCAGGGGGCGGTGCTGGTCGACTTCACCCATCCCTCGGTGGTCTACGAGCACACCCGGGCGGCGATCGCCTACGGGGTGCATCCGGTGATCGGCACCACGGGCCTGAGCCCGGAGCAGCTGGCCGATCTGGCCGCGTTCGCCGCCAAGGCCTCGGTGGGTGGGGCCGTGATCCCCAATTTCTCGGTGGGCATGGTGCTGCTGCAGCAGGCCGCCGCCGCCGCTGCCCGCTTCTACGACTTCGTCGAGCTGACGGAGCTGCACCACAACCGCAAGGCCGATGCCCCCAGCGGCACCTGCATCAAGACCGCCGAGCTGATGGAGGACCTGGGCAAGACCTTCAACCCGCTCCAGGTGGAGGAGCACGAAACCCTGGCCGGCTGCCGCGGCGGCCAGCGTGAGAGCGGCCTGCGGCTGCACTCGCTGCGGCTGCCCGGGCTGGTCGCCCATCAGGAGGTGATGTTCGGCGCGCCGGGTGAGACCTACACCCTGCGCCACGACACCATCGATCGCAGCGCCTACATGCCGGGGGTTCTGCTCACCGCCCGGCGCGTGCGCAGCCTCGATGGGCTGGTGTACGGCCTGGAACGGCTGCTATGAGGGCAGCGTCCGCCGCCGCGCCCGGAGGCGCCCGATGCTGATACCTCTGCGGGAGGGCGAGCTGTTCCGCCTGATTCCGGCGGTCGCCACCGGCCCCCAGTTCAGCCGCTGCAGCGGGGATCCCCGCAAGCTGCTGCAGCGGGTTCTGATCTCGGTGATCGGGGGCGTGATCAGCCTGCTGATCAGCCAGACCCTGCTGTTCTCCAGCCAGTTCGGGCCGGTGTTCCTGGTGATCGGCTTCGTGTTCCTGCTGTATCTGCTGTGGGGGCCGATCCTGGAGGCGGGTCAGCGCAATGCCGGCCTGCGCCGCTACCCGGCGGCCGCTCTGTTCGAGGGGGTGGTGGCCGATCGTTTCACCCGCGAGGTGGTGGAGCAACGGCGTGAGCAGGCTGATCGCTCCGGCCGACTGGAGCTGGTGGAGAACCGGCGCACCTGGCTCTGCCTGGAGCTGGAAGACGAGGACGGCTACCTCGGCCAGATCCGTTTCCCGATGGAGAAGGCCCATGGCGTGATCCGCCGCGGCACGGTGGTGCGGACCCTGGTGCTGAGCGAGCGGCGCGACTTCTCGCGCATCGGCGCGATCAGCGACGCCTGGCTGCCCCAGCTCAAGCTCTGGGTCGGCGAGTACCCCTATCTGCTGCGCCCCGCCTTCGAGGAGCTGTGCCTGCGCCGACTCGGCTGAGATCCAGGGATCCACAGCGCGGTAGCAACGACTTCTCCAGAACCTCTTCGCACGCCAAGGCTCCACCGCAAAAGGCTCCTCTGCCAAAGGCTCCGCCGCAAAAGGCTGCTCCGCAACAGGCTCCCCAGCGAAGAATCCTCCGCAATGCCAGCAGCCCAACGACTTCAGCCCAACGCATGCAGCGCAGCGACTGCAGCGCCGCGACAGCAGCGAAACGACTGCGGTCCAATGCGATCCATTCAGAGCGGAACCCCCATGGCTTGTGGCCACCCCTGGGGGCCCCGGCAGCGGCTTGGCGCCGGGCCCCCGCACGGGCGCCAGGCGCTCCAGGACGCCGACCCGCCACTTGACGCGGGACCGCAACATTGCGTTACAGTTCCCGTAACACTTCTCAAACGGACATGACCCAGGCCCCCGCCCCCTCCGCCATCCGCGGCGCCACCGTCACCACCGAAGACGGCGGCCGCCTCAACGCCTTCGCCACCGAGCCCCGCATGGAGGTTGTGGATGCCTCCGAGAACGGCTGGGGCTTCCATGAGCGCGCCGAGATCCTCAATGGCCGCATGGCCATGCTGGGTTTCATCGCCCTGATCGCCACCGAATTCGCCCTCGGCGGTGAAGCCTTCACCCGCGGCCTGCTCGGCATCGGCTGAAGCCACTCCACGGCCGGGCATCCCCGGCCGTCCCCCCGCGCCGCAGCAGACTCTGCTGCGGCGTTGTCGTGTCCGCGCCTTCCCCTCGCGCTCGAGCCCTGCCTGACGCCCCAACCGCCGCCATGCCAGCCCGTCTCCATGCCCGGGTGAACGGGGCCGGTCCCACCGGGTGCCTCTGCGCCCTGGCCCTGGCGTCCGCCGGCTGGGATGTCGACCTGCACGATCCACTCGGGCCCGCCGATCTTCAGGCCCGGCAGCGCGCCTACGCCTTCACCCACTCCAGCGCCCGGCTGCTGCGGCGCCTCGGCCTCTGGAGCGAGCTGCGGCCGGTGCTCAGCCCGTTCCGTCGGCTGCGCCTGCTCGATCTGGCCCTGGACCAGCCCCTCGACCGGGCGGTGGAGTTCTGGCCCCACGATCTGTCAGGCCCCGCCGCGGAGCGGCCGGAGGCCGCCGTCGGCTGGATCGGCAGCCACGCCCCGCTGATGGCCCTGCTGCTCGAGCGCCTGGCGGCGGAGCCCGCCGTGCGCCTGCATCTCGGCACCGGCACGGGCTCAGATTCCGGCTCTGCAGCCGCTGGCTCTGCAGCCTCCGCCTCGGGAAGGGCGGCGACAGCACAACCCCAGCCCGATCTGGTGGTGGCCGCCGATGGCCCCGCCTCCCCCACCCGCGCGGCCCTTGGCATCGGCTGCTGGGAGCGTCCCTACGCCCAGGCCTGCCTGGCGGTTCAGGTGCAGCTGCGCGGCTGCGCGGATGACGAGGCCTGGGAGCTGCTGCGTCCGGAGGGCCCCTTCGCGGTGCTCCCCTGCGGCGATGGTGCCTTCCAGCTGGTCTGGAGCGCGCCCGTCGATCGCTGCCGGGTCCGCGAGGCGCTGCCGGCTGCGGCCTTCCTCGATGCCCTGGCCGGGGCCTTGCCCGACCGGCTGCAGCCCGACGCCGTGCTCGAGCGGGCGCGGGCTTTCCCGGTTGCGCTGCTGCTGGCCCGGCGCCTGCACCGGGGCCGCACCTTGCTGGTGGGGGAGAGCGCCCACCGCTGCCATCCGGTCGGTGGCCAGGGACTCAACCTCTGCTGGCGCGATGTGGCGGAGCTGCACCGGCTGGCCGAACGGGCCGCCCGCGGTCGGCTGTCGCCGCGCCGGCTTCCCGCCGCCTACGCCCGCGCCCGCTGGCCCGATCTGATCCTCACCCTGCTGGCCACCGATCTGCTGGTGCGTGTCTTCTCCAACCGCTGGTTGCCGCTGCTGCCGCTGCGCCGCGGGGCCCTGCTCGCCCTGGCGCGGGTCGCCATCCTGCGGCGCCTGGTGCTCTCCGCCATGACCGACGGACCTTGTCAGCTCCGGGGCGGGTGGGCAAAGTGGCGCCATGGTGATCACGACCTGCCCCCAGCCCCAGCCGGCGGCGGCGCTGCTGCGCTTTCTGCGCCGGCAGGAGGGCCTCGGCGAGAGCGCCCTTGAACTCGGTGTGCGCCAGGCCCAGCTGGAGCAGGCGCCTCTTCCGGTCGTGCTCTGGCGCTACGGGCTGATCAGCCTCGAGCAGTTCGACCGCATCCTCACCTGGCAGGACCAGCAGCTCGGCTGAGCCTGGTGCCCCTGGTGGATCATCGGAGCCTCGCAGCCGGCCCCCGCTCCAGGTGGATGGCGCCTGCGGGATCCGGGCGCCGTGGTGGTCCTCAGTAGAGGATCAGCGACTCCACCGGCACGCTCTCGGGCAGGCGGCTGCGCCCCTCCAGATCGGTGAGTTCCACCACGAAGGAGAAGCCGCACAGCTCACCGCCGGCGCGGTTCACCAGTTCGGCGCAGGCCGCGGCGGTGCCGCCGGTGGCCAGCAGGTCATCGACGATCAGCACCCGGGGCCGGTCCTCGAAGCCATCGGCATGGATCTCCAGCCGGTCGGTGCCGTATTCGAGGCTGTAGTCCACCCCGTGGACGGCCCCGGGCAGCTTGCCGGGTTTGCGAACGGGAACGAAGCCCAGGCCCAGGGCCGTGGCCAGGCTGGTGCCGACGATGAACCCGCGCGATTCGATCCCAACGATCAGATCGGGTTTCAGCGCGTTGGCGATGGAACCGAGCCGCCGCACGGTCTCCTGCCAGCCCTCCGGATCCCGCATCAGCGGGGTGAGATCGCGGAACAGGATGCCGGGCTTGGGGAAGTCGGGGACATCCCGCACCCAGCGGCGCAGATCGGTGGGGGCTGGATCGGCAGTCATGACGGAGGGGACGGACCAGGGATGCGCACCGTCGGGTGACGGAGGGACGCAGCCGCTGGCATCATCGCAGCCATGACCCAGGACAACGGCTCACGGCCACCCGAGGAACGTCCCCTGCCCCGGCGCGGGCTGGAACGGCTCGATCTGATGCTTCTCTGCCTGGAGGCCCTCGATTTCAACGGCGGGGAGGCGCTGCTCTGGCTGAGTGGCCAGCTCGGCTATGGCGGCCTGTTCCCCAACCGGGTGGAGCTCTGGAAGCGCCGTTGCCACAATCCCCTGCGCCGCGCCTGTCGGCGCGGTGAGCTGGCCGCGGCCGAAACCGACGCCCTGATCCGCATCCTGTGTGTGATGGCCGATCGCCTCTACCCGATGCTGCGTGCTCTGCTCTCCTCCGCTGAAGATCCCGCCGTACGGGAGCACCGCTGGGAGCTGTTCCGGCAGCGCCTGGCCGAGCTGCTGCTCGAGCGCATGAATCCCCGCCGCAGTGGCATCCAGACCCTGATCGATCCGCAGCAGGGGGCCGAGGAGCGTCGCCTGTTGATCCAGTCGCTGGCCCTCGCCGCCGGCAACGGCGGTTTCGATCGACTCAAGGCCAGCCTGATGGATGCGGTGGGCTGATCCGATGATTCAGAGTGCGCCGATGAACCAGAGCCTGCGCTACGACCAGATCAGCTGTCGTCTCAAGCTTGATGGTCTTCCGGATGTCTCGGTGGGCCAGTCCTCCGAGTCGATCGGCATACTCACGGGCTGGTCCCTGGAGTGGCTGGGGCGGCCCCAGCTCGAGGGCCGGCGGGAGCATCTCGAAGCGCTGATGGTGGTGGTACTCCCCTACGCCCGCCACCTGATCAGCGGTGCCCCCCGGGCGTTCGGCGAGGGCGACTCCCCTGTGGGCATCGCGCCCCTGGGGGAGGGCAGGCATGCCCTTCAGCTGCGCAGCAGCCAGCCCGGGGTCGAGCCCCTCTCCCTGGAGCTCGATGACGCCGAGCTGGCCGATCTGGTACGCATCCTCGATCAGGTGAGGCTGGACCCCCGCCTGCAGCTTCCCCTGCCCCTGGTGCCGCCGCGGCCGCTGCGCCAGCGCGAACTGCGTCGGCGCACCCCGGTCACGCAACGCCTGGCTGCACCGCTCGGCGGTGGTCTGATCCTGCTGATCGCCGGCCTGGGGACCTCGCTACTGCCCCTGCCGGCCCCGCCCACCGACCCCGCAACCCCCCGCGTCGAGACCCCGCAGCGCCCCGCCACCTCGCCCCCGCCCCGCCCCGCCGGTTGACGCGGTCCATGGCCAGGACACACTGTGGGGCGATCTCCCCACCGCCCTCCCCGCTGTGATGTCGCTGTCCTGGTCGGAGCTGCGTCGCAGGGTCGCCCGCCTCGGTGCCGCCCTCGACGTGGTTGTGCGCAGTGACCCTGAGGTCTGTGGGCTCAGCGGCGATCGCTTCCACCTCTCCCTGCACCACGGGGGCCATGGGGATTGCACCGTCGAGGCGCTCTCCCTGATCAATTGCCCGAACGAACTCGTTCTGATGGAATTCGAGCGCTGGATGCGAGGGGCCGGCTATGCGATCAAGCCATGAGTCACCACGCCGGCCCCATCCTGGTGCGATGAGCGAGCCGCCCCGTCCCCAACCCCTGCGTGCGCTCGATCTGCCGATGCCGGCGGTGCCCGAACGGGCCCGCAAGCGACGCCTGCGGCCGCGTCCCAAGCGTCCCTGGTCCCGTTGGCGTCAGGTGGTCACCGGGTTGCTGCTTGGAAGCGCCGGCATCGGGCTGTTGCTCGGGCTGATGCGGATCCCGGATCGCCTCGATGCCCTGCTGCTGGTCAGCAACGCCATCGCCAATCTCATCGATGGTCTCAGCCATCTCAGTATCGGGGTGCTGCAGCTGGCCGGTGTGCTGATGGTGGTGGCGCTGGCCCTGCTGGCCCTGCTGCTGGTGGTCGGCGGGGGTGTGCGCATCTTCCGCGCCCTCTCCTCGCCGCCGCCCCCCAGCTCCGACTGAGCGGCCGGCGACGGGCCGGCCCGCGCATCCTTCTCCACCCGCCAATCTTTCTCCGGTGCATCCTTCTCCGGAGACGCCGGAGCAGCGAATCCCCGGCTCCCCGGCCGCCCCCTGTCAGCCGCCGTGCAGCCGGGAGAACCACAGCCCCGCCAGCTGCCAGCTTGACCAGAGGAAGGCCAGCAGAAACAGCCAGTTCAGCCAGGCAGGACGGCGGGGGCCCGAAGGTGTCATCGCGGCAGGGCGGGAGCGTCAGCGGCGATCCTGCCAGCCGCTCGGGCTCCATGGCCGTCGTCCTGGACGGGCGGTGGCACTGGTGGAGGGCCAGGCCCCACCCCACCGTGCCCACCTTCGCCCTGTTCAGTTGTCTCGGCTTTCCCGGCTGGGGGCCCCTGCACCTTGGCCTGGAGGATGGCGAGCCGGCTCGGGTGCTGGCTCGTCTGGCCCCCCTGGCGCGCTCCCAGCTGCTGCTGCCGGCGCCGGTGTTGCTGCCGCGGCTGCTGCGCTGTCTCGGCGAGCCGGCGCCTCTGACGGCCTGGCAACTGGTCGGCACCCTGCGGGCCCTGCCCCCGTCGCTGCGCTGGCGCTATCGCCTGGTCTGCCACCCGGGGAGTGCCAGGCGGCTGAGGTTGCGCCTCTGGCTTCCGCCGCGGCCCGGCCTTCCCGGTTGGATCGATGCGGGTCTGCCGGATCTCGGGCCCCTGCTGGATCCAGCTGCGCGCCCCTCTTCAGCCGCTCACTCGCCTCGCCTGTCTCGGCGCCTGATCAACCCGGGACCCGCAACGAGATGATATGGGTCTAGTCTTAAGACAATCTTTCGGCTCGTTCGATGCGCGTGCTCCATCAGGGCGGCGACCATCTGCTCCAGCTGCGGACCCGGGAGGTGGCGCTGCTGCTCGACATCCTCGAAGCGGCCCTGCCGGCCGACGTGATCAGCGGCAGCCGATCCCGCAATCCCTCCCTGAGCCAGTTCTTCAACGAGGTCTACGGCCAGCTGATCGACACCGCCCGCCAGGGCTGGACCGAGCTGCGGCCGTCTGCCGGCCCTGCCGGTTTGCCGCTCCCCCCGGACGGTGCGCAACACCCCACGGACTGCAGCCCGGAGCGGAAACTGCCTCTTGAATGAATCAGTGCCAAAGCATCGTCCGTGCCTGCGTGGCTGGCCCTTCTGTTGCTGATGCTGATCCCGATCCTGATCATCAATCCCAACACCCGGGATGATGCCTGGTTTCGGTCCCTGCGTCGCCCCTCCTGGCTGAAGCTGTATCTGTGGGTGCCCCAGCTGTGGTTGCTGATCGATCTCGGCATTTACGCAGCCGCCCTGCGCACCTGGATGCTCAGCGCCAGCCCGCTGCTGACGATCGCTGTGGCGCTGCTGGTGATTCTGGTGGAGACCTGCAACTGGTTTCTCTGCCGCACCCGTCGTCTGAAGGCTTCGGCGATCATCATGCTGGCCATCTGGGGCTACGGGCTGTCGGTCAGCGTTGCGGTCGGTCTGATCGCACCGCCCCTGGTGCTGCCGTTGCTCCCCTTTCTGGTCTGGATGCCGTTCGAGACCCTGGCGGTGTGGCAGATGCCCTCGATCAATCGCCTGCACTGAATTCCTCCAGCCATGCCGCCGCTGATCGCCTCGCTGCTGCGGCCTGAGGCCTACGCCCATCCGGTGCTCAGCATCCGCCTGATCGAGACCCATCTCTCCTGGGTGCTGCTCACCGGTTCCACCGCCTACAAGATCAAGAAACCCCTCAACCTCGGTTTCGTCGACTTCAGCACCCTGGAGCTGCGCCATCGGGCTTGCCTGGAGGAACTGCGGCTCAATCGCCGTCTGGCTCCCGCCCTCTATCGCGATGTGGTGCCGATCCATGGTCCCTGCGAGCACGCCCGCCTGCACGGCGATGGCCCGGTGATCGAGTGGGCCGTGCGCATGCAGGAGTTCCCGGAGCAGGCCCTGCTGAGCGCCGCCCTCGAGCGCGGTGTTGTCGAGCCGCAGGCCTTCGCTCTGCTGGCGGAGCGACTGGCCCGCTTCCATGCCGAGGCCGCGGTGGCCCCCCCTGGCTCCAGCTGGGGAACGGTTGCCCAGGTGGGGGAGCCGGCCCTCGCCAACCTGACGGTGCTCGAGGCCTGCCCGGCCGCGGCCGCCGCGGTGCCCCTCCTGCGCGGCTGGAGCGAGCAGACCCTGGCCCACCTGGCCCCCCTGCTGGAGCACCGCCGGCAGGCCGGTCGGATCCGGGAATGCCACGGCGATCTGCATCTGGGCAACATGGCGCTGCTCGAAGGGGTCATCACCGTCTTCGATGCCCTCGAATTCAGTCCTTCGCTTCGCTGGATCGATGTGATCAGCGACCTGGCCTTTCTGGTGATGGATCTGGAACGGCGGCGGCGGCCGGAGCTGGCCGCCCGGGTGCTCAACCGCTGGCTGGAGTGCAGCGGCGACTACGCCGGCATGGCTCTCTGGCGCTGGTATGTCACCTACCGGGCCTTGGTGCGTGCCAAGGTGGCTGCCCTGCGCCTGGCCCAGCAGGGCGGCGCTGATCCCGCGCCGGGCCCCAGCGGCGATCGGCCCGCCCTGGAGCGGGACCTCAGGGATTATCTGCAGCTGGCTTTGGAGCGGGGGGTCTCGCCGCGGCCTTCCACCCTGGTGATCACCCATGGCCTCTCCGGCAGCGGCAAGACGCACCTGGCGGCTGATCTCTGCCGCCGGCTCGGCTGGATCCACCTGCGTTCCGATCTGGAGCGCAAGCGGCCCTTCGGCCTGCCCCTGGACCGTCCCAGCCCGGGGCAGGTGCCGGGCCTCTACGACCCCGCCACCACCCGTACCCTCTACGAGCAGACCCTGCCCGACGCCGCGCGTGCGGTGCTGGGGGCGGGGTGGTCCCTGATCGTTGATGCCACCTTCCTGCTGCGCGAGCAACGGCGGTGCATGGCTCAGGTGGCGCGCCAGCTCGGCTGCCGCTTCGTGATCCTCAGCTTTCCCGCGGATCCTGGCCAGGCCCGGGTGCGCATCGATCAGCGCCGCGCCGCCGGCGACGACGCCTCGGACGCTGATGCCAGCGTGCTGGCCCACCAGCAGACAATCGGCCAGCCGCCGCAGCTCACGGAGGCTGACCGATTGCTGAGCGCCCCGGTTTGGGACGCGGGTGCCGCCGGAGTCACCGGCGGATCACCTGTCAGGTCAGGCCGCGGCCTGAACCCCGCGCCAGGCGATGACGCCGACGTGGCCCTGGCCGCGCTGATCGCGGAGCTGGCCCCTCAGAACCAGTGAGGCACCGCCTCCTCCTTGGTGTTCACGTGGGCCTGCGGCGTGGTGCGGTTGAACTCGAGGGTGATCGAGCGCTTCTGCTCACCATCGGCGGCGGTGGCCTCGATGGGATAGAGCTGCTGTCCGTCGCGGAAGGGGACCTGGATGCGGAAGGTGCCGTCGGCGGAGAGGGGAACTTCT
>Ga0315900_10000193_pt1 | contig 110342 bp, 100 predicted proteins | sample LakEriMetagenome_FD_203521 | JGI IMG/M metagenome (GOLD analysis project Ga0315900, IMG submission 203521) | Freshwater fungal communities from buoy surface, Lake Erie, Ohio, United States - Buoy 12 MA114 | ecosystem: Environmental > Aquatic > Freshwater > Lake > Lake biofilm | place: USA... | reverse complement strand
AGGGAAGATATGAACTTCATTCTCATCGCGAATGATTTCCCCAGTCAACGGATGGAGCGTCATGATCTTCTCGATCTCATCGCCAAACATCTCGATCCGGATTGCGAGCTCCTCATACATCGGAATAATCTCGATTGTGTCTCCGCGGACACGGAAAGTACCTCGCTCAAAGGCGATGTCATTTCGTTTGTACTGAACGTCGACAAACTTGCGAAGCAGGGCGTTACGTTCGATCTCATCCCCCACCTTGATATGAATCATTCTGTCGATATATTCCTGCGGTGTTCCAAGGCCATAAATACAGGAAACAGTTGCCACGACGATTACATCTCGACGTGTAAGAAGAGCGTTTGTCGCAGAATGTCGAAGTCGTTCCACTTCATCATTGACGCTTGAATCCTTCTCGATGAAGGTATCGGTCTGAGGTACATATGCCTCCGGCTGGTAATAGTCGTAATAGGAGACGAAGTACTCGACTGCATTATTAGGCAGTAGTTCTCGAAATTCGTTTGCAAGCTGGGCGGCTAAAGTTTTATTCGGCGCTAAGACCAACGTGGGACGTTGCAATCGTTCTACCAACCATGCCGTGGTCGCAGACTTTCCTGTTCCGGTTGCGCCAAGAAGTACAACATCCTTTTCGCCAGCGTTGAGTCGGCGTGCGATTTCCTCAATCGCTTGAGGCTGGTCACCGGCAGGCACAAAATCAGAGATCACCTGAAACGGAGAATCGTTGCGGGTTAGATCGCCAGTATTGGACACGCAGTTAGCCTACTAGCGGGATCGCTCTGATGAGAGGTCAGCAATTGGACCCTCCCAGAGATTCTCCACCTGACGCAGGAGATAATCTTCATCTCCATCATTGACGATCACTGCGTCAGCGATATCTATGCGAGATTGGGATGGCACTTGGTTAGCCAAGCGAGCCTCGATATCGGTAATGAACATTCCTCGCGAGAGCAGGCGCTCGATCCGCAACTCCTCTTCGGCTTCGACGGTCACAATAAAATCAAATTTACCTGCCGCATTAGTTTCAACTAGAAGAGGAATCTCATAGATTAAATTTGTTGCAGGGTCATTATCGAGGAGCGCTTGGGCGAATAGTTTCTGCACGCGAGGATGAATGATTCCCTCAAGATCTCTCTTTGCTGCAGCGTCTGAGAAGACTATCTCTGCCAGTGCTTTGCGGTTGATATCTCCGTTGGCGAGAATCTTTTCTCCGAAGCGCGCGATAACTTCGTCAAAGCCTTCGCTGCCGCGCTCGATCGCAATACGAGCAAGATGGTCGGCATCGATCACGTTTGCGCCAAGTTCACTAAAGAACTGCGCAACAGTCGATTTACCTGCACCAATTCCGCCGGTGAGCGCGATTACCTTCATAAGTGGAGCCTACCTCTGACGTTCTGGAATGAAGAAAGCCCCACACGATAAACGTGTAGGGCCTTCTTCGCTAAGTTAATTACTCAGCAGATGCTTCCGCTGGAGCTTCAGCTGTTGCTCCTGCAGCATCGGCTGCCTTTGCTTCTGCCTTCTGCTTCTTGTGAGCCAGGAATCGAACCTGTGCTTCCTGGTACTGACGCTCCCACTCTTCGCGTTGAGCATCATGTCCTGGCTTCCATTCCTGAGTCTCAGGATCGAAACCTTCTGGATAGATGAAGTTTCCTTCAGCATCATAACGAGCAGCCATTCCGTACTGTGTTGGATCAAATGCTTCGATCTCAACTTCAGTTCCTTCATTGGCCTGCTTCAATGAGAGTGAGATGCGACGACGCTCAAGGTCAATATCGATGATCTTTACGAATAGTTCGTCATCAACAGCGACAACCTGCTCAGGAATTTCTACGTGGCGTTCTGCCAACTCAGAGATGTGAACAAGTCCCTCGATTCCTTCGTGGACACGGATGAATGCACCGAATGGAACAAGCTTTGTCACAACACCTGGAACAACCTGATTGATTGTATGTGTGCGAGCAAATGCCTGCCATGGATCTTCTTGTGTCGCCTTAAGTGAAAGCGATACGCGCTCACGCTCGAAATCAACTTCCAAAACTTCAACAGTGACTTCATCGCCCACTTCAACAACTTCGCCTGGGTGATCGATGTGCTTCCATGAAAGCTCTGATACGTGGACAAGACCATCTACGCCACCAAGGTCAACGAATGCACCGAAGTTAACGATTGATGAGACAACACCTGTACGAACCTGACCCTTTTGGAGTTGGTTGAGGAATGTTGTACGTGATTCAGATTGTGTCTGCTCAAGGAATGCGCGACGTGAAAGAACAACGTTGTTACGGTTCTTATCGAGTTCGATGATGCGTGCTTCAACCTGCTTGCCAATGTATGGAGTCAGATCGCGGACGCGACGCATTTCAACCAAAGATGCTGGCAAGAAGCCACGCAATCCGATATCAACGATGAGTCCACCCTTAACAACTTCAATAACAGTTCCGACGACAACTTCGTCGCGCTCTTTCTTGCCTTCGATCTCTCCCCATGCACGCTCGTACTGAGCACGCTTCTTTGAGAGGATGAGGCGTCCTTCTTTATCTTCCTTCTGAAGAACAAGTGCTTCTACCTTGTCGCCAACCTTAACAATGTCATTTGGATCTGCATCGTGGCGGATTGAGAGTTCGCGTGAAGGAATAACACCTTCGGTCTTGTACCCAATATCAAGAAGTACTTCTTCGCGATCTACCTGAACGACTGTGCCTTCGACGAGGTCTCCGTCGTTGAAATTTCTGATTGTGCCTTCGATTGCTGCAAGAAAATCTGCTGCTGATCCGATGTCATTTACTGCAATTACTGGTGATGTAGACAAGTGAGCTCCGTAGGGATAGAAAGTAATAGGACTCAAGCGCTTTGCCTGAAGAACAGGTGAAGGGTACGGGGGTGAGGTCAGGCGGGGCAAATCCGCGCGTAGAATCTCTACCTTATGAAGCGCTATCGGGAACTCTTTGCCTTTCCTCAAGTAATCTCCTTGGGAGTAGCGGCATTTCCCGCACGCGTCGCCTACGGAATGATCGGCCTAGGGATATTTTTCAAAGCAGAGCAAGAAACTGGCTCTGTAGCAATTGCTGGTTTTGCAATCGGTCTTTACTCCCTGGCCAGCTCTCTCACTGCTGGAATTCGTGGATCTGTCATGGATAGATGGGGCCAAAAATGGACCTTAAGAATTTTAGTTCCTGCCTACTCAGCGTTAATCCTTGGCTTAAATTCAATGGAGACTTCTCGAAGCATTCTTGTTACAACCTTTATCTTGGGAATCACTTCACCACCAATTAATTTATCTGTACGTCCTCTGTGGAAAGATTTAGTTCCGCAAACATATTTACGTACCGCTTATGCTTTTGACTCAGCAATGATGAGTGCAACGAGTGTTGTTGGCCCCGTCATCGTCACTTCGCTTGCACTTTCCAGTCGACCACATCTTGCTCTAGATGCTGTCGCTGCACTTATTTTTACCGGTGGAGTCGCACTAGGACTGACACGCGTTTCACGAAATTGGGTGCCTGAGAAAAAGGTGAAAGGCCAGGGCAATCTCCTCTCAAATCGTGCGATGCAACTACTCATGTTTGAAGGTTGCTTCATCGGTTTCGGATGGGGAGTCTTTGACGTTGCCGTACCTGCATTTGCAACACAAGAGGATGTACAGCATCGAGTCGCTTGGATCTTCGCCGCATTTGGAATTGCAACTGTCGTCGGAGGTTTACTCGGTGGATTGGTATCAAAGAAGTTAGCGCCGCTGCCAGCGCTTCGCCGGGCTTACTTCTTCTGGCTTCTTACCTGCATCCCCGTAGCCTTTACATATCCAGATTGGACAATGGCCTTGGTAGGCGCATCAATTGGTTTTATTGGTGGAGCGGTTCAAGTCTTTTACTTTGAAGTCTTAGAAGCGGTACGTCCAAAAGGTTCGCAGACATCTTCTCTCGGTTGGATTTGGAGCGTTGAAGGTTCTTTCATGGCGGTTGGCGCAGCCGTAGGTGGCGTTGTCTCCGAATATGCCTCACCACGAATCGGTTTAGCGATGCTTCCACTGATGCTATTTTTTGGTTTCATCATTCTCAGCGTTGGCAAAGGCAGACTCTCTGCCGCCAATGACCTACCAACTGATGAAGAGGACCTTGCTGCAATGGAAGATAACTCAAACCTAAACAACTAGCGGTTAATGAGCTGCCTCATTCCAACTCATACCAACACCCACGTTGACATCTAGCGGTGCTTTAAGTGGATACGCATTTCCCATCTCACGGCGGAGAATTTCTGTAGCAATATCAATCTCTTCAGTAACGCTTTCAAGGATTAACTCATCATGAACTTGAAGGAGCAAACGTGAACGTAACCCTTCTGCAACGAGCGCCTTTTGGACGTTGAGCATGGCTAACTTAATAATGTCGGCGGCCGAGCCCTGGATAGGCGCGTTCAACGCCATACGCTCTGCGATTTCTCGACGAGCACGATTATCTTGCATCAGATCTGGCAAGTATCTGCGTCGACCTAAGACTGTTTCTGTATAGCCCACCTTGCGAGCTTCTTCGACGACGTTCTTTAAATAATCTCGTATCCCACCGAAGCGAAGGAAATATCGATCCATAAGATCTTGAGCCGCAGGCGGTGAGAGATCTAACTGCGCGGCCAATCCGTAGGAACTAAGGCCGTAAGCAAGACCATACGACATAGCCTTAATCTGACGACGCATCTCGGGGTCCACATCAGTTGGAGCAACGCCAAATACTTCTGCCGCAACTGTTGCATGCAGATCTTCTCCTGACGAGAAGGCCTCAAGAAGATGGGCATCATTTGATAAGTGGGCCATGATGCGCATTTCGATCTGACTGTAATCAGCGGTGATGAGTTGATCAAAGCCTTTTCCGGCAATAAAGCAATCACGAATCTTGCGTCCCTCTTCGGTGCGAACTGGAATGTTCTGCAAGTTAGGGCCTACGGATGAGAGTCGACCTGTGGCTGTAACAGTCTGCGCAAAATGTGTATGAATTCGTTGATCGGATGCAATCTCTGCAATCAAGCCTTCAATTGTTGTTGCAAGTTTCTTTGTCTCGCGAATACGCAGTAGCGCCGCCAAAACTGGATGCTGGGACTTTGCAAAGAGCCAGGCAAGCGCTTCGGCATCAGTTGTAAATCCTGTCTTAATTTTCTTAGTCTTAGGCAATCCAAGCTCTTCGAAGAGAACGACCTGTAACTGCTTCGGAGATGCCACATTGAACTCATGTCCCACAGAATCGTGTGCAATCTTTGTCTGTGCCGTTACTTCGGATTCGAAATAGTTGAGGAGTTCGCTGAGCTTTTTGCTATCAACGGCCACTCCCCTGCGCTCCATTACCGCAAGTAGATGTGCGATAGGAAGTTCGAGATCATAGAGAAGGCCTTCGACTCCGCGAGATTTAAGTTCGGCATCAAGGGAAGTTCTAAGGGTAAAGAGCTGTGAAGCAATCGATGCGACCGAGTTTTCAGGCGATGTTGAATCTAAAGTCGAGCCATCACCATAGCGCTCAAGTAGATCGGCCACTTCATGTGTTCGAACTCCTGGATTTAGAACATAGGCGGCAAGGCTTGTGTCGAAGACAATCCCTTCAATCTCGTGCAGGCGAGAGAGCGTCTTTCCATCATGAACTACTTTAGGAATATTTGCATCAGCGCCCCATGATCCAATTTCGCTGGCATGCACCACGTAAACTTCGGAAGGAGAAAGTGCTACGGCGTATCGGTGCAAGATCTCATCAGTGATCTCATATGAAAGAGATATCTCCCCGACATGTTTTGCAATCTTTGCACTCATTTCAGATGGAGTGAGAACTTTTTGATCTAGTTTTCGTGAAAAGAGCGAAGTGGCCACCGGTGCCTCATTCTCACTTCCCACGATGGCAATAACCGAGAGTCGATCTTTAAGTGTTCTAAATTCAAGAGTTTCAAAGAGCGGTGCAAGATGTGAAAGTTCAAGGCCCGACCACGAGAGGGCGGCGGGATCTGTATCGATATCAACTGAGTGAATCAATTGAGTCAATTCACGATTGCGCTTCACACTTTCAATGTTCTCGCGCAGGGCAATACCGACTTTGCCGCCAACTTCATCTGCCTTTGCCAGCAACTTTTCTAATGAACCATATTCAATAATCCACTTAGCTGCAGTCTTCTCTCCTACACCTGGAATCGATGGCAGGTTATCGCTGGGATCTCCACGAAGAGCGGCAAAATCTGGATACTGAGTTGGAGTCATCTGATACTTCTCGACGACCGCTTCTGGCGTCATTCGAGCCATCTCACTTACTCCGCGCTTGGGATATAGAACAGTGATCGATTCTGTAACGAGCTGGAAACTATCTCGATCTCCCGTACAAATTAGAACTTCAAAACCATCTCTTTCGGCACGTGTAGCCAGAGTGGCAATGATGTCATCAGCTTCAAAGCCTTCTACGGAAAACTGCGTGATTCCAAAACCTTTTACTAGTTCATTGAGATAAGACATCTGGGAACGAAACTCATCCGGCGTCTTTGCACGATTGGCTTTGTACTCCGGAAAGATTTCAGTGCGAAAGGTTTTTCGGGAAACATCAAAGGCGACTGCAACGTGAGTGGGCTTTTCATCTTTAAGTAATGAGATCAGCATCGTTGCAAAGCCATAGATGGCGTTGGTGTGCTGGCCCGTTGCGGTAGTGAAGTTCTCTGCCGGAAGGGCGAAGAATGCGCGATACGCCATCGAATGGCCATCTATAAGAAGCAGTCTCTTATCGTTCTTGGCCATGGCGCTTATCTTAGGTATAAACTCCCCAACTATGACGCAACCAAATTTCCTAGACATTGTTCGTGAGCGCGGCAGCGGAGCCCTTGATAAGAAGATGAGGATCGAGATTCTTGAAGCATCCCCCGAGCGACTCGTTGGACGCATGCCAGTTGAAGGAAATACCCAACCAATTGGCCTCCTTCATGGCGGTGCCAATGTCGTGCTCGCAGAATCTTTAGGATCAATCGGTACACAGCTACATGCAGGACCTAATCGCAAGATTGTTGGAGTTGATATCAACGCCACGCATCACAAATCTGCGACATCAGGATTTGTAACAGGAGTTGCTACAGCGGTATCACTCGGTAAAACGCTCTGTGTCTATGAAATCGTAATCACAAACGATCAGGGGCAGCGCACATGTAGCGCGCGTATCACCTGCATGATCTTGGCAGAGCGAGCTTAAAGAAAAGCTTTAGGCGCCAGTTCCTAGATATGCCTCGCGTACCGCAGGATCATTGAGAAGATCTGAAGCTTTCGCTTCTTTAACGATATTTCCTGTCTCAAGAATGTAGGCACGGTCTGCTCTCTGAAGAGCTTGCTGCGCGTTCTGTTCTACGAGCAAAATTGTTACTCCAGTTTTATTAATCTCAGTGATAATGCGGAAAATGTTTGCAATCATCTGTGGAGCAAGGCCCATAGAAGGCTCATCAAGTAGAAGCACCTTTGGCTTTGCCATTAGTGCTCGACCGATTGCGAGCATTTGCTGCTCTCCACCAGAGAGAGTTCCCGCCGCTTGCGTAATTCTTTCCTTGAGGCGAGGGAATAGTTCAAAGATCCGAACGAGATCTTCATCAATATCAACTTTCCTCATCTTCAAGTGATACTTACCAAGTTCGAGATTTTCGAGCACGGTCATTCCAGGGAAAATTCCTCTTCCTTCCGGTGCTTGCGAAATACCGAGAGATACTCTCTCGTGAGCCTTATACTTAAGAATGTTCTTGCCATCGTACTCAATTGATCCAGAAGTGGGATTCAATAAACCTGAGATGGTCTTAAGTAGGGTTGTCTTACCCGCTCCGTTTGCACCGATGAGAGAGACAATTTCTCCCTGCTCAACGACGATAGATATCCCCTTGATCGCTTCAATTTTTCCGTAAGCAACACGGAGATCTTTAATTTCAAGACGCATTTTCAGGCACTCCTAAATAAGCTTCAATCACTCGTGGATCATCTTGAATTAATTTTGGAATGTCATCGGCGATCTTCTGACCGAAATCGAGCACTACAACTCGATCTGAAACTTTCATAACCAAGGACATGTCGTGTTCAATAAGAAGAACGGTGTATCCGGCATCTCGGATGCGGCGAATCGTATCGGCTAGCTCAACCTTCTCTGCCGGGTTAAAACCAGCTGCGGGTTCATCGAGAAGTAGAAGCTTTGGCTCAGTACCCAGTGCGCGTGCAATCTCCAAGCGACGTTGCACACCATAAGGAAGATTTCTCGCTAAACGATCGGAGTACTCACCAATTCCGATAAAGTCCAAAAGTTCCTGTGCCCGTGCCTTGTCTCGCTTCTCTTCACGACGCGAAATTGGCATACCAAACAGACCAGAGAGCAACCCTGATTTTTTATGTGTATCCGTTGCAGTCATTACATTTTCTAGAGATGTCATATCACCCCATAAGCGAATGTTCTGGAAAGTTCGCGCTACGCCAGAACGCGTGATCTTGTAACGCTTCTTGCCTGCTAACGACTCTCCTTCAAAGGTGATTGATCCCGATGTGAGTTGATATACACCTGTGATCACATTAAAAATTGTTGTCTTTCCTGCGCCATTTGGTCCGATGAGTCCCAGAATTTCTTTTGGTTTAACATCGAATGAGACGTCATTAAGAGCGGTGACGCCACCAAACTTCATGGTCACATTCTTTAAACTTAGAAGTGGCTCTGTCATGACTTCTCCTTTGTTACGATCGCTTTTTCGCGCTTCTTGCGAGGGAGCAATCCATCTGGTCGCAGGTTCATCATAATTACTAGCACTAAGCCGAATACGAGGAGTCGAGCCTCAGATAAGAATCTGATTCGATCTGGAAGATATGCCAAAACGACAGCTCCGAGAATAACTCCCCAGATATTTCCCATTCCACCGAAGACGACACAGGCAAGAATAAGAATAGAGATTTGCAGCGTGAAGTTATCTGGTGCGATGTAGAGCGTCTTTGACGCGTAGAGAACGCCGGCTGCTCCACCTACAGATGCTCCGAGTACAAAAGCCCAAATCTTGTATTTAAAGGTAGGAACGCCTAGGAGTTCTGCAACATCCTCATCCTGTCGGATTGATTCCCATGCTCGACCTGCTCTACGTGCTGAGAGGCGACGGACCATCCAGATAGCAAGAAGGATGAATACCAATAAGGTCCAGAAGTAGATTCGGTGGCTATCGAATGCGTATTCGAAGCCAAAAATTGGTGGCGGAGTTGGAATGTTTAGAATTCCTTCAGAGCGACCTAAAGTTCCAAGGTTGAGAGCGATAATTCTTACGATCTCTCCAAAACCCAGAGTAATAATGGCAAGGTAATCGCCGCGAAGTTTGAGTGCGGGAACTCCAAGGATCAAACCTGCAAACATCGACATAGCAATACCGATCGGGAGAATTTCCCAAGTATTCAAGCCAGTTCGTGTTCCAAGAAGCCCCATTGTGTAGGCACCGATTGCAAAGAATGCAACGTAACCAAGATCTAGAAGACCACTCTTACCGATAACAATATTGAGGCCAATCGCCATCAAGACGTACATAGCAACTGGATTTACGAGGACTGATTCGTAACTTGCAACCGGTGTATTTAGGATTGTCCCACCCATAAATGGTAGAGCTGCAACAGCGGCAATCGAAGCAAGAGCGATTGCTACTCGTGCTGGTCTGCCGGATTTTTCCCAAACCTCGGCGCCTTTATCGCGTAAATTAATCATCACACCCTCGATTGCGTCATAGATTCACCAAAGATCCCGTTTGGTCTGGTGTAAAGAACAAGTACTAGAACCACAAAGACAGTTACTGCCTTCCACTGCGTGCCGAGGAAGAATGATGCATATGTCTCCAGCAGTCCTAAAGCCAGCCCTCCAAAGAAAGCGCCCTTGATATTTCCAATGCCACCGAGAATTGCCGCGGTGAAGGCTGCGATTCCCAGTTCGAATCCAATATTGGATGCTGTGTTCTCGTACTTAAGAACGTAGAAGAAGCCGGCAGCACCAGTCATCAAGCCGCCGATTAAGAAGGTAGCAGAGATGACTCCATCGATATTGATTCCCATAAGTCGAGCGGCATTTGGATTCATAGAAACCGCGCGGATTGCCTTGCCCATACGCGTTTTATTAATAAAAGATGTCAGGGCAATAAAGAGAGCAAGCGCAGCGATCACAATAATGGTGTTATCTAGCCGAATACCCGCATCAAAGAACTGTCCAATAAATGTCTTGTCCATCGCTCGAGGGGCAGCAACTGGGCGCGAATCCGTCATGATGCGCACTGACTCAGCGAGAACCATTGAAACGCCAATAGCAGAGATAAGTGGAGCCAAAATTCCGGAGTTTCTCCTGCGTAATCGACGGTAAGCGACAAGCTCTACGACTAATGAGAGTAGACCTGAAACAAGCATAGAAATAACTAAAGCTGTTGCCAAGATGAACCAGAGTCGAAGCCCGGTTGCATACTCTGAACTCTGAGTGAACTTGAAGACATCGCGGATAACAATCACGGTAGCAAAAGTGCCGACCATGAAAATTTCAGAATTGGCAAAGTTGATCATGCGCAGAACGCCGTAAACCAGGGTGTAACCGAGGGCAATAAGGATATAGATAAATCCTAAACTCAGACCTCCGAAGGTCAGAGACCAGAATTGATCAAAAAAGTTACCTATCAAGGTGTGTCAGATCCTAACTACTCAACTTCACGGAAAACTTCAATAAATCAGACCCGGCAGACCGTCACATATGTACGGTCTGCCGGATCTTTTGATTTAGTCGAGCGGTATTACTTGATTGGGCCTGTGAACTTGATGACTCCGTCTTTAACTTCGAAGCCGTTCATTACTCCACCAGCAACGTCACCGTTCTTATCGAACTTGATTGTTGTTCCGGTGAGTGACTTACCGCTGTAAGCCTTCACGCACTTCAACATAGCATCGCGAGTTGAAACTCCCTTCGCAATGCAGTTAAGAAGTACATTTGCAGCGTCGATTGACTCAGCTGCATAGACTCCTGAAGCCTTACCCATCTTCTTCTTGAAATCTGCTTCTAGAGTTGCAGAGATTTCAGCAAGAGGAACAGTTCCAGCAGTTAGACGTACACCCTCAAGAACTGCCTTAGGTGCAAGTGTTGGGAAGCTTGGGCTAAGTACTCCGTCGCCGCCTGCAAGGATTCCTGTGTATCCGCTATCGCGAAGCTGCTTGAAGAATGGTGCAGCCTGTGGGAAGTAACCTGTGTAGATCACTACGTTTGCGCTAGCTGTCTTGACCTTAGCAATTGTTGCAGACCAGTCAGTTGTCTTATCTGAAACGCTGTCGTATCCAACAGCTTGTCCTGCAGGAATTCCTGGCTTCATGTAGTCAACAAGTCCAACACCGTAAGCTGACTGATCGTCAACGATGAAGACCTTAGGAGCTGAAACGCCCTTTGTTGCTAGCTTGAAGAGTGATGGTCCCTGAACTTTGTCAGTTACAACGACGCGGTGGAATACTGGGAATCCAATCGCGCCATCCTTAGGATCTGTAATTGAAACGCGTGTTGCAGATGGTGAAATCATTGCAAGGTTGCGCTGCTTGTAGAAAGGCAATGACGCAATTGTTGCTCCAGAGTATGCAGCGCCTACAAGACCAATGATCTTTGTATTTGATGCGATTCCTGGTGCAACCTTTGCTGCCTGATCAGGAGCACCCTGGTCATCAGCCTTAACTAGTGAAACTTCAAACTTTCCCTTGTTCTTTGCATTAAAAAGTTTAATTGCATATTCAACGCCAGCAACTTCATCTTGACCAACTTGGGCTTCTTCGCCTGTAAGTGGGCCTTGAAAAGCGATGGTTACCTTCTTTGCGGCAGCCTGAGCTGTGGTTGCTGAAGTCACTCCGAATACGAGTGATGCAACTGAACCAACGGCAAGGGCTTGCATCAATTTTTTATTCATTGTTGCCTTTCCTGTTCTTGTGTCCCGGGACAGGGAGACCGAAAGGGTAACGGCAGGGGTGAGGTCTGGGCAAGGTGAAGATCGGGATAATTGATCTCAGTTTCGTTATAAATGGGATTCTAGTATCAACAGATGAGACGGCCCTACTGCTTATTTATCGGGGACGGCCTCAGGGCTAATCACTGCCTGGGCCACTTCTTTCATAGTGAGACGACGGTCCATAGCCGCCTTCTGAATCCATGAAAATGCCTGCGGCTCAGTGAGATTGAGGGCGGCCATCAAGATTCCCTTAGCTCGATCGATGATTTTGCGAGTCTCAAGACGATCATGAAGATCGGCTACCTCGGCAGCCAGAGATTTCATTTGTAGATGGCGACTGATTGCAATCTCAATTGCTGGCACTAAATCATTGATTGTAAATGGCTTAAGTACATATGCCATAACTCCTGCATCACGGGCCCGATCTACGAGTTCTCGCTGACTAAATGCGGTGAGCATCAATACTGGGCACGTTGCAATAATTTCTTCAGCTGCACTAATGCCATCAAGTATTGGCATCTTTACATCAAGAATTGCTAAATCTGGTTTATGTTCTTGAACGAGCTCAATCGCCTGGGCTCCATCACCTGCTTGTGCGATAACTTCATAGCCTGCTTCAGCAAGCATTTCAATGAGATCCATACGAATAAGCGCTTCATCTTCTGCGACGACTATGCGCACAGGTGAGCGCGTTGTTGCGCTCTGACCCTGATCTGAATTCATGTGCCCCGAGTCGGATTCGAACCGACACTATGCAGTGTTTGAGACTGCCCTCTCTACCGTTGGAGTACCGAGGCTAACTACGAGAATCTTAACCTCTCCCCTGCCTTGATACCGAATTGCAGGGATCAGCGATATGCAGGAGCAGCGCCAGCAACGGCATCACCCATGCGGTGCACGCGCATCGCATTCGTGGAGCCTGGAATTCCTGGAGGCGAACCTGCCACGATAATCACGTTGTCGCCGATAGTTGTGCGCTTGCTCTCGAGCAGAAGTCCATCAACCTGCTTCACCATCTCATCGGTATGTGAAACTACTGGAGTGATCATCGGTTCAACGCCCCATGAAAGTGCAAGACGGTTATACGTTCCGCGATCTGGTGTGAGTGCCAAGATTGGAATCGGTGAGCGAAGGCGAGACATGCGACGCGCAGAATCACCACTTTGAGTAAAGGCAACGAGGAATTTAGCTCCTACGATCGCGCCAACTTCAACTGCCGCTTTAGTTATTGCTCCACCTTTTGTGCGAGGCTCGTGCTTAAGTGGACGAATTCTTTCGAGTCCACCTTCTTCAGTTCTTTGAATAATGCGAGACATGGTCTGCACTGCCTCGATAGCAAATTCACCCACACTCGTTTCGCCAGAGAGCATCAGTGCGTCTGCGCCATCGAGCACGGCGTTGGCACAGTCAGTCGCTTCAGCGCGAGTTGGGCGTGAATTTGTAATCATCGAATCAAGCATTTGTGTGGCGACGATAACCGGCTTAGCGGCATCGCGAGCTAATTCGACGCAACGCTTTTGAACAAGTGGCACATCTTCAATCGGTAGCTCTACGCCAAGGTCACCGCGAGCAACCATGATGCCATCAAAGGCCTCAACGATTCCGACGAGGTTATCGACTGCTTGTGGCTTCTCAATCTTCGCAATCACTGGAATTCGAATTCCTTCTTCATCCATAATGCGATGTACATCTTTGATGTCATCTGCGCTGCGCACAAATGAGAGTGCAATGAAGTCTGCGCCAACCTTGAGTCCCCAGCGAAGATCATCCATATCTTTCTCAGAGAGCGCGGGTACAGATACTGCAACGCCTGGAAGATTTATTCCCTTGTTGTTGCTTACCGTTCCTGGCTCGATCACCTTAGTGATGACATCGCTGCCTTTAACTTCTACTACTTCAACGGTCACTTTTCCATCATCGATCAGAATGCGATCTCCTGCCTTGCAATCCCCTGGCAGACCTTTATAGGTAGTTCCTACACGTTCTTTTGTTCCTTCAATCTCATCAGTCGTGATGGTGAAAACATCTCCACGAGAAAGATCGTGTGGGCCATCTTTAAAACGAGCCAGACGAATCTTTGGACCCTGAAGGTCAACCAAGATCGCAATCGGAACTCCGGCTTCTGCTGCCGCTTCACGTACTCGATTAAGCCGATTTTGATGCTCTTCATATCCCCCGTGTGAAAGGTTCAGGCGAGCCATATTCATTCCAGCGGCGATGAGTTCGCGTACCTTTTCCGGTGATTCAACGGCTGGTCCAAGTGTGCAAACAATTTTCGCGCGGCGCATGTTCATACCTTACCTATCTTTATCGATTACTAACGAGTTGGGATTGTGGTGAGTTGTTGGATTAGACCATCAACGGCCGAGCAGTTGGTGCAATCGGTGCAGGTAGTTGTGTATCTCCTTCAAGATAGATATCGACTGCAGCTGCAGCACTTCTTCCTTCGGCGATAGCCCAAACAATTAGTGATTGACCACGTCCAGCGTCTCCTGCAACGAAAACGCCCTCTGAAGTACTTTGATAAGAGCCATCACGCTTTACATTGGTACGTTCATCAAGTTGGACTTCGAGTTGTTCGAATAACGGAGTGCTTTCGGTTCCTGTGAAGCCCATCGCGAGGAAAGCAAAATCTGCAGGTATTTCACGCTCTGTTCCAGGAACTGGCTGGAACTTTCCATCAACCAGCTGCGTCTCAACAATTTTAAGACCCTTGAGATTTCCATTTCCATCGCCGATGAATTCTTCTGTGCTTACAGAAAATACTCGCTGATCAAGTTCTTCATGTGCACTCGACACTCGATAAATCATCGGATACATAGGCCAAGGCTGTGAACCAGGGCGCTCATCAGTCGGGCGTGGCATGATCTCGAGTTGAGTCACACTCGCTGCGCCCTGACGTACAGAAGTGCCAAGGCAATCAGCGCCAGTATCTCCGCCACCCAAAATGATTACATGCTTACCTGCAACATTGATCTCTGGATTTGTAACTTCTCCGAGCGCTTGCTTATTTCCCCAAGGCAAGAACTCCATCGCTTGGTAAATGCCTTTATTTTCGCGCCCCTTGATTGGGAGATCTCTCCACTGAGTTGCACCTAGTGCGAGTACGACAGCATCGTATTTTTGGCGTAATTCAGATCCTGTGATGTCGACTCCAACGTTTACACCTGTGCGAAAACGTGTGCCTTCCTTCTCCATCTGAGCAAGGCGGCGATCAATTATGTTCTTCTCCATTTTAAACTCTGGAATTCCATAGCGAAGAAGTCCACCGATTTTATCCGCGCGCTCATAGACAACAACAGTGTGTCCGGCACGAGTGAGTTGCTGGGCAACAGCTAGGCCTGCAGGTCCAGAACCGATGACTGCAACGGTTTTTCCAGTCAGGCGATCTGGTGCAAGTGGCTTAACGTCACCTGATCCAAAAGCTTCTTCGATAGTGCGAAGTTCAACTTGCTTGATTGTGACAGCCTCGGCGTTAATAGCGACAACGCATGCAGTTTCACATGGAGCTGGACAGAGTCGACCAGTGAATTCGGGGAAGTTATTTGTGGCGTGCAATCGCGCGATTGCCTCTGTCTTATCCCCGCGCCACATGAGGTCATTCCATTCAGGAATCAGGTTGCCAAGTGGGCATCCTGAGTGGCAGAAAGGAATGCCGCAGTCCATGCAACGTCCTGCCTGCTTCTGCAGATGTTCCATGCTCTGTGGTTCGTAGACTTCGTGCCAATCCTTAATGCGCACATCAACTGGGCGTCGCTTCGGAGTCTCGCGCGGCGTAGTTAGAAATCCTTTTGGATCAGCCATTTGCAGCAACCTCCATTACGTATTGATCAACTGGAAGACCTTCGCGGGTCGCCTTCTCCATCGCAGCAAGAACACGTGCATAGTCGCGAGGCATCACAAGTGAGAATCGAGATAAAGAGTTCTCCCAATCAAGAAGTAAGTTTCCGGCAACTTGTGATTCTGTCTCATTAAAGAAGGAGGTCACAAGAGACTTCAGATTTTCCTTTTGATCAGCTGGTACAGCAAGAACATCAACCATCTCGGTGTTAACCAAATCGGCATTGAGATCGAGGACAAATGCACGACCACCGGACATACCTGCTGCAAAGTTACGTCCTGTTCGGCCAAGAACTACGACCGTTCCGCCCGTCATGTACTCGCAACCGTGATCGCCAATTCCTTCAACGATTGCAGTTGCACCAGAGTTTCGAACGCAGAAACGTTCTCCAACTATTCCGCGAAGGAAGAGATCACCAGAGGTTGCGCCATATCCGATGACGTTTCCTGCAATCACATTCTCTTCAGATTCAAATGTTGCCTTCTCATCTGGACGCACGATGATGCGACCGCCAGAAACACCCTTACCTACATAGTCATTGGAATCACCGAATAGCTTGAGAGTGAGTCCTGAAGGAATAAAGGCACCGAGTGACTGTCCGGCTGATCCGCGCAGTGTTACAACCACTGTATCTGCAGGGAGTCCTGCTCCCCCGAAGTTACGAGTGATCTCTGCACCAAGCATTGTTCCAACTGTTCGGTTGACGTTTCGTACAGGTGATTCAATCGAAACCTTTGCACCTGAGGTAAGTGCCGCCTGTGCTTTTTCGATAAGTAGGTTATCGAGTGCGTGGACAAGACCGTGATCCTGTGTTGTGGTTTGGTAAAGCGCACTTTCGACATCTGGTCGCGCCAGTAGTGGAGTCAGATCAAGTCCGCTTGTCTTCCAGTGCTCGATTGCACGCTGAGTATTGAGGTACTCCACATGACCAATTGCTTCCTGCAAAGTCTTGAATCCAAGAGAGGCCAAGATTTCACGGACTTCTTCTGCAATATATTCAAAGAAAGTCTCGACAAACTCTGGCTTACCTGTAAATCTCTTTCGCAGTTCTGGGTTCTGTGTAGCAACGCCTACCGGACATGTATCCAAGTGACAGACACGCATCATTACGCAACCGGAGACAACAAGTGGAGCGGTAGCAAAACCATATTCTTCAGCACCCAGCAGCGCCGCAATAACTACATCTCGACCCGTCTTGAGCTGTCCATCTGTCTGCACCACGATGCGATCGCGAAGGCCGTTGAGAAGAAGTGTCTGTTGCGTCTCTGCTAAGCCGAGCTCCCAAGGGGCACCTGCATGTTTAAGGGAGGTAAGTGGTGACGCGCCCGTGCCACCATCATGGCCCGAGATAAGAACAACATCTGCATGCGCCTTTGATACACCGGCAGCAACAGTTCCAACTCCAACTTCGGCAACAAGTTTGACGTGAATGCGGGCATTCTTATTCGCATTCTTTAGATCATGAATAAGCTGGGCAAGATCTTCAATTGAGTAAATATCGTGATGAGGTGGTGGTGAAATAAGGCCAACACCAGGAGTTGAATAGCGAACTGATGCAATCCATGGATAGACCTTGTTTCCGGGAAGCTGTCCACCCTCGCCCGGCTTAGCGCCTTGAGCGACTTTGATTTGAATGTCATCAGCATTAACTAAATACTCACTGGTTACGCCAAAGCGACCTGAGGCAACTTGCTTAATTGAGCTGCGCTTGGAATCACCATTGACTTCAGGAGTAAATCGAGAAGGATCTTCTCCACCTTCTCCAGTATTTGATTTCGCACCAAGACGATTCATAGCGATAGCGAGTGTTTCGTGGGCTTCTTGTGAGATCGAACCGTATGACATCGCGCCAGTGGAAAAACGCTTAACGATGCTGGAGATAGATTCGACTTCATCGATCGAGATTGAAGTTCGTATAGAAGTATCAAATTCAAAGAGGCCACGCAGAGTCATCAGCGCCTTGCTCTGGTCATCAACGGCAGTTGTGTAACGCTTAAATACGTCATAGCGCTTTGATCGCGTTGCATGTTGCAAGGTAAAGACAGTCTCAGGGTTAAATAGGTGTGGTTCACCGTCACGGCGCCATTGGTACTCGCCGCCGATTGGAAGGCGCTTTGTTCCAGGAACTTCTCCCCCTGGTGGATATGCAATGTGATGACGCTTAATTGTCTCTTCTGCAATCACATCAAGATCAACACCACCAAGTCTGGAGGTTGTACCAACAAAGAATTCATCAACAACATCTTGAGCAATACCAATCGCCTCAAAAACTTGTGCACCTGTATAGGAAGCAATAGTTGAGATTCCCATCTTTGACATCACCTTAAGCACACCCTTGCCGAGGGCTTTAATAATGTTATGGACGGCCTTCTCTGGAGTAATTCCAGTAATCACACCTTGGATAACTAGATCCTCCGCGCTCTCCATTGCTAGGTATGGATTTACAGCTGCTGCGCCATAACCAATAAGGAGTGCAACATGATGCACTTCGCGCACATCACCAGCTTCTACAACTAATCCAACTTTGGTGCGAGTCTTTTGGCGAATGAGGTGGTGATGCACTGCCGCAGTGAGTAAGAGTGATGGGATTGGAGTGTCTTCAGCATCGCCATTTCTGTCAGAGAGAACAATGATGCGAGCTCCATCGGTAATTGCCTGGCTGACCTCTGCCTTTATCTCTTCAAGGCGATTGCGCAGAGTGTTTCCATCTCCAGAAACTGGGAAGAGTCCGCGCACAACGTATGACTGCAGATGTGAATAATCTTCATCTGCATTGGCGTGAATAATCTTGGCTAATTCATCATTGTCGATGACTGGAAATGGGAGAAGAATCTGGCGACAAGACTGTGGTCCGGGATCGAGAAGATTGTGCTCAGGTCCGATTGATCCACCAAGGCTGGTAACAATCTCTTCACGAATTGCATCGAGTGGAGGGTTAGTAACTTGGGCGAAAAGCTGTGTGAAGTAATCAAAGAGAACGCGTGGCTTATTTGAAAGGGCTGCAATCGGAGTATCAGTTCCCATAGAACCAAGGGCCTCTGCGCCATTTTTTGCCATCGGTGTAATGATGATGCGAAGTTCTTCTTCGGTATATCCGAATGCACGTTGGCGACGAACAACTGATGAGTGCGGATAGATAATGTGTTCGCGCGCAGGTAGATCTGAGAGCTTTACAACGCCATCTTCTACCCATTTTCCATATGGAGCAGCATCGGCCAAAGAATCCTTGATCTCATCATCTTCAATGATGCGTCCTGCTTCGATATCAACAAGGAACATCTTTCCCGGCTGCAAACGACCTTTGCGCGCAATGTTCTCTGCAGGAAAATCTAGAACGCCAGCCTCTGATGCAAGTACAACCATTCCATCGCGAGTAACCCAGAAGCGTGATGGACGAAGTCCGTTGCGATCAAGCACTGCGCCAACTTGATGTCCGTCAGTAAATGTCACACATGCTGGTCCATCCCATGGCTCCATCAATGAAGAATGGAAGGAATAAAAGTCGCGACGCTTCTGCGACATCGTCGCATGGTTCTCCCACGCTTCAGGAATCATCATCAACACTGCGTGTGGTAGAGAACGTCCGCCGAGATAGAGCAGCTCAAGCACTTCATCAAATGAGGCCGAGTCACTTCCTGACATTTCTACAATTGGGAAGAGGCGAGAGATATCTCCTGGAATGAGATCACTTGCAAGGAGCGCTTCACGAGCGCGCATCCAATTGCGGTTTCCTTTAACGGTATTGATTTCACCGTTATGTGCGATGAATCGATACGGGTGTGCAAGTGGCCATGACGGGAAAGTGTTGGTAGAAAAACGTGAGTGAACAAGTGCTAAAGGCGATACAACTCTCTCATCACTGAGATCAGGGAAGAATTCTTCGAGCTGCCCCGTTGTGAGCATGCCCTTGTAGACAATTGTCTGTGAAGAAAATGACGGGAAGTAGATTTCGCCTGCATGCTCGGCCTGCTTACGTAGAGCGAAAGCCAATCGATCAAGTGCGATTCCACTTTCACCGTTGTTGCCCTTGATGAATAGCTGCTTAAAGATTGGCATCACAGATTGCGCGGTCTTACCAACAGATGTTGGGTTGGTTGGTAAATCGCGCCAACCGAGAATGTGAAGTCCTTCTTGTGCTGCAAGTGATTCGATTAAGGATGTTGGATCAAATCCTGGCTGAATAAATGCGATTCCTGTCGCATAACTTCCTTCTACAGGTAGATCAAAATTTGTAATTGCGCGATAGAAAGCATCTGGGACGCGAATCAGAATTCCTGCACCGTCACCGCTATCTGGTTCAGCACCAGCTGCGCCGCGATGCTCGAGATTGCGTAACGCGGTAAGAGCCTGGGCAACAATTACATGAGTTGCAACTTTGTTCAGGGTGGCAACCATCGCAACGCCGCAAGCATCATGCTCATTGGCAGGGTTGTATAACCCTTGTGCTGCTGGATATGTAGATGGAAGAGCCATTGAAGGAGATCCCCTGTTGTCGGTAACCGTTTTTAATACAACGGGACAACGCTGACCCGTGCTCAGGGTAGCAACTGCCGGCCCAGAGTGAAAGATCAAAATGGTGATCTTGGCTGATTAGCCTAAATTGACGTGGAGAAGTCTTCCGATTCCCGCGGTGACAGCCATGCCGATTGCTCCCCCGAGCATGACTCGCACAGTTGGTCCAAAGATCGCCTTACCGGCCGTTTTTGCACTCAATATTCCTGTGACAAGAAGTCCTGCTAAAGCAAAGCCAACAATGCTCGGAGCGATTGTTCCTGGGGTTGGTGCAAATGCTCCAGCAAATGGAATCAATCCGCCCGCAGTAAAACTTGCAGCCGATGCAAACGCTGCCTGCAGAGGACGCGCTTTATTCTGTGGCGTTTGACCGAGTTCATCACGCAGATGCGCTTCAAGTGGATCGCGTGCGTGCATCTGGCGCGCAACCTCTTGCGCGAGTTCTGGAGTTAATCCTCGCTCAACATAAATCTGTGCGAGCTCCAGAAGTTCGCCATCTGGATCGGCCGCAAGGTGGTCTATCTCCATCTGTCTATCGGACTCTTCAACATCATTTTGTGAACGTACTGAGACGTACTCGCCCACAGCCATGGACATTGCACCAGCAACAATTGCCGCAACTCCCGCTGTAATGAGAAAGGAATTTTCTCCTGGATTGGCAGCGGTAACACCAATCATCAAACTTGCAGTTGAAACCAGGCCATCATTTGCCCCAAGTACGGCAGCACGTAACCAACCTGCGCGATGTGCGCGGTGATGAATATTGCGTTGATAGACCGATTCAAGACTCATGGCAAGATACTACCCGAGGCTTTTGTACTTGTGCCGTATTCGAATGAAAGAAGCAAGTGCAAAAGCCCCTATGGCGATACTCACCCACTCATTCTGGCGTAACCCGAAGAATTGGTTGGCTGAATCGATTCGGATGCTCTCAATAAAGAAACGGCCGAGGCAGTAACTGGCGATATAGATCGCAAATACCTGCCCTGGAAGAAATCTTTTGCGTAGGAGAATCAGCGCAATCGCAACGAGCGAACACCAGATTGCTTCGTAGAGGAATGTCGGATGGAAAGTTTCAAACGCTCTCAAATCTACAGGTCTCTTCTGAACTGGAACCTGCAACGCCCACCAAGCATCAAGAGGTCTCCCGAAAAGTTCAACGTTAAACCAATTACCAAAGCGGCCTATCGCCTGCGCAAAGAGGATGCCTGGCGCTAACGCGTCAAGGAAAACAAGGAAGTGTGGAAGTTTGATATCTGGGCGCGTGCGACCGACTCTGCGAAATCCCACATAAGCACCGAGTGCGCCTAAGGAGATAGCACCCCAGATTCCAAGTCCACCTTTCCAGATTGCGAAGATGTCTAGCAAAGAACCATTACTGCCAAAGAAATCACTTGGCGATGAGAGCACGTGGTAGATCCGGCCGCCGATGATTCCTGCAGGAACTGCAAAGATCGCGACATCCGAGACAACTGTGACCAACATCGGATCGTGGGCACGCAGACGCTTATCGCCCAACCAGATTGCTACTGCGATTCCAGCGATGATGCAGAGCGCATAGAAATGGAAGGTGAACGGACCTACCTCAAATGAAGATTGAGATGGGGACGGTATGTAGCGAGTAAACATCTGAGTTCCTATTTGCAAGGGCTCAGAAATTACTTCGCTGCGGCCTCAACTGCAGCTCTGAATTCGTTGAGATCAAAGCCAGGTGATTGGCGTTCCCAAACCTTGCCGTTAATCAGGGTCGTAGGAGTGCCTCGTACGCCATAGCGATTCATTGACTCCGTTGCAGCAACAACATTAATAAGTTTCGACTTGTTTGTTACACAATCGGCAAAAGTGCTTGAGGTGATTCCAATTTTCTTACCAATTGTGATGAGGTTCTCTGAGTTAAGAAATCCTGAGTTCTCAACTTGAGATTGAACGTCCATGAGCGCCTTATGGAAATCAAGGAACTTATCCTCATCCACTGCGCAATATGCCGCATTTGATGCCGCAATTGATTCGTCATCTTCTCTTCCGTTACCAAGGAATGAGAGAGGATGGTAGGTAACCTGAGCTTTTTTCTCGGTAATCAACGATGTCAAATAGCCACCGATTGGTTCTTCAAACATTTTACAAACTGGACATTGAAAGTCTTCAAAGATATCAATCTTTGTTGGAAGTCCTGGATTAAAGACAATGCCATCACCTGCGGCGGAATCAACGCTAGCGGGAACAGCGCCAAGTGACTGAAAAGAATCAAGTGCGGTGAAGGCGACATTCTTCGCCTTGTTCTCGCTCGTTAAGCTAAAGACGGCACCAACGACCACCACAAGCGACACCATTCCGATGACAAGCCAACGAGTAAATGGATCTCCGCCTTGTGATTTAACTGAATTCTTCTTTGGCTTACTCATTCCTGGTCCTCACTAGCTTGGGTAGTTGTTTCTGGTTTCTTTTCAAGGGAAAGTTTTCCATAAGGGTACTTGAAAATGTAAAGGCACATACCCACAAATGCTAGATCTCGAACAATATCGACTGCATATGCGATCCGAGCCTCGGTTGCCTGAGAAGGGTCAAGAGTTCCTCCACCACCTAGACAGCCGCAATCAATGAGCATCCCACGCGCCCAGACAGAGGCGATTGCTCCAACAAACATCAACATCAACAGCGCGCTTGCGATCGCCGCAGGTCGGATGAAAATTCCAAGGATGAGAAAAATTGCGATGGCAACTTCAAACCAAGGCAATAGATATCCAGCTAAATGGGCAAGATCCGTTGGAAGAATTTTATAGGCCGCCGTCGCATTTGCAGATGCAGCAGGATCTAGAGCTTTAATTCCACCTGCATAGAGCAGGAAACCTCCAAAGCCGAATCGAAATATTGTCGTAATCCACTCTTGCTGTGCAATAAGAAAATTCTTCATCGCCCTTCACGTACTCCTAGCGCTAACTCTTCTGCCAATTCCTTTACTGCGCGTAAACCGGATGCTTCATCTGGTGCTTCCAGTAGTGCGTTGATAAATGCTGAACCGACGATCACTCCATCGGCATAACCTGCAACAGAACGTGCCTGTTCGCGAGTTGATACTCCAAGTCCAACGCTAATAGGCGTATCGGTTGTCTTACGGACTCTGGAGACTAAATCTGCAGCAGATGATGAAACGCTCGTTCTTGTTCCAGTCACACCCATCAGACTTGCTGCGTAGACAAAACCGCCACACTTGATTGTTACAACTGGCAATCTGGAATCGGAAGTACTCGGCGCAACGACATAGATCCGATTGATCTTTGAAGCATCGGTAGCAGCGATCCATCCTTGTGATTCCTCAACTGTGAGATCGGGGGTGATTACTCCGGATCCACCGTGATCAGCAATTGCCTGTGCGAACTTATCAACACCATAGCGCTCAATCGGATTCCAATATGTCATGACAACCGCTGCAACGCCATGATCGTGCGCGCACTGCAGTGATTCAAAAACTTCCTTCGCACCAGTTCCTTGACTCAGAGATTGCACCGCAGCAGCTTGGATTGTTGGTCCATCCATAACTGGATCGCTATATGGAAATCCGATTTCAATCGCATCGACTCCCCCTTCAGCAAATGCTGCAATCACTTTTTTGCAAGCTTCGTGGCTGGGAAATCCCGCAGGGATATAAGCAATAAGTGCTGCTCGGTTCTCACTCTTCGCCTTCGCCATTACGCGATCGAGAGGTGTGTCAAGACTCATTTCTACAGTTCAATTCCAAAGTAGGCCGCAGCAGTTGCCACATCTTTATCTCCGCGCCCAGATAGATTAATGAGAAGTGTCGCATTCGGTCCCAGTTCTTTACCTACTTGCATCGCACCAGCGAGTGCATGCGCGGTTTCAATAGCAGGAATGATTCCTTCGGTGCGACAGAGAAGAGCAAATGCTTCCATCGCTTGCGCATCTGTAATGGCACGATACTGCGCACGACCGATGTCGTGGAGATACGCGTGCTCAGGGCCTACACCAGGATAATCAAGACCGGCTGATATTGAATGGGACTCAACAGTTTGCCCATTTTCATCTTGCAAAACATAAGAGCGGGTTCCGTGGAGAACTCCAGGAGTTCCACCTGTAATTGTCGCCGCATGTCTTCCTGTGCTTACTCCATCGCCACCTGCTTCAAGGCCGATAAGTGCAACTTCGGTGTCATCAATAAAGGGGTGGAAGATGCCGATCGCATTTGAACCACCACCGACGCATGCAAGAACAGCATCCGGAAGCTTTCCAGTTAACTCTAAAACTTGCGCTCGTGCTTCAACGCCAATGATTCGGTGAAAATCTCGAACCATTGTTGGGAATGGGTGTGGTCCTGCGACAGTTCCAAGTAGGTAATGAGTGGTCTCTACATTTGTAACCCAATCACGCATGGCTTCATTGATTGCATCTTTGAGGGTACGAGAACCACTTGTCACTGGAACGACTTCTGCGCCGAGTAATTTCATTCGTGCAACGTTCAAGGCTTGGCGCTTCGTATCTTCTTCGCCCATGTAAACAACGCACTCAAGTCCCATGAGGGCTGCAGCAGTTGCGGATGCAACTCCGTGCTGTCCTGCACCAGTCTCGGCGATGATGCGCTTCTTGCCCATACGCTTGGTCAGAAGCGCTTGACCTAAAACGTTATTGATCTTATGTGAACCTGTGTGATTGAGATCTTCGCGCTTGAGCAAAATCCGAGCGCCGCCTGCATGTTCTGCAAAACGTGGAACTTCGGTAATGATGCTAGGGCGACCCGTGTAAGTGCGATGCAATTCATCTAACTCAAGTGCGAATGCCGGATCGGAAGCGGCGGCAATATGTGCTTGTTCGAGTTCTTCGAGTGCACCGATCAAAGCTTCAGGTACAAAGCGACCACCGTAAGGACCAAAGTGGCCGATGATTTCCTTCGTATCAAGAGTCATAGAAGTGAGGGTACTAGAGACCGCGCAGGGTCTGCAGTGCAGAAATTGGATCTCCCGCACGCACTAGAGCCTCACCCACGAGAATTGCATCTGCGCCAAAGGCGCGGGCCGCTTCAACCTCGGCTCTGGTCGAGATTCCGGATTCAGCCACTTTGATGATCTCTGCGGGAATTTCTGGAAGCAACTCAGCAAAGGCTTTCTGATCAACTTCAAGTGTTTTGAGATTTCTAGAATTAATTCCAATTATTCGAGGGCTAATCTCCATTGCGCGTTCCAACTCATCATGAGTGTGAACTTCGATAAGACTTGCCATCCCTAACTCGGTGGCCATCTCGTAGTAATCGTTGAGTTGACGAGCAGATAAAGCGGCGACAATAAGTAAGACCACATCTGCCCCATATGCTCGTGCTTCATAAAATTGATACTCATCAACCATAAAGTCCTTGCGAAGAACTGGAATATTTACAGCGCTGCGCACTGACTCAAGGTCGGCGAGAGAACCAGCAAATCTCCGCTCTTCTGTAAGTACGCTGATGACACTCGCTCCTGCTTGCTGGTATTGCTCAGCAAGTTTTGCTGGATCTGCAATCGCAGCCAACGATCCCTTACTCGGTGAAGATCTCTTCACTTCAGCGATCACGTTTATGAGATCACCGCGTAGTCCTGGATGTGCGTCGATAACAGGTGGTGCACTCTCTAACTTTTCTCGTAACTCACCAAGTGGACGTCGGCGTTTAGCTAAATCTTCGCGAACGCCAGCGATGATTGAATCGAGGACGCTCATTACTTTTGCTCATCCGTTGGATCGATACCGTGGTCTTGCGCACTCCATGGTGTGTGGACCTTTGGCTTGCGCTCATAACGGGATGAGAGAGAAAAGTGTCTACTCAAAAAAATTACGATCGCACCAATTACTACTGCGCTGATTGCAATGGGTAGTAAATCCTTCACTCTGCCGACCTCATCACTTGAGCGGCGCTAATTGCGCCAAGAACGGCAGCAGCCTTGTTAAGACACTCTTGGTTTTCTGATTGCGGATCCGAATCAGCAACGATTCCCGCCCCTGCCTGTACATATGCACGGCCGTCGTAAATAAGTGCGGTGCGAATAGCAATACAGGTATCCACATTTCCCGTGAAATCAAGGTAACCAATTGCACCGCCATAGAGTCCGCGACGATGAGGTTCGAGTGATTCGATAATCTCCATCGCTCGCGGCTTCGGCGCACCAGAGAGGGTTCCTGCTGGGAATGTTGCAAAGAGCGCATCTACTCCAGTTTTTTCTTTTGCCAGAGTTCCTGTGACTGTTGAAACAATATGCATCACATGTGAGTATCGCTCGACGCTCATGAAATCAACTACTTCAACCGTGCCTGCAGCACAGATTCGGCCAAGATCATTTCGACCAAGATCAACCAACATTAAATGCTCTGCGCGTTCCTTGGGATCGGCGAGCAGCTCTTCGCCGAGGCGTTTATCCTCTTCTGGAGATGATGAGCGCTTACGTGTGCCAGCGATTGGGTGAACCATCACTTGGCCTTCGGTTACTTTAACTAAGGCCTCTGGACTTGATCCAACAACATCTACTCCGCCTTCAAATCTAAAGAGATACATGTATGGAGATGGATTTCGTAATCGCAACATGCGATACACATCAATGGCATCAGCTGTGCACTCCATGGAGAAACGTTGTGACAAGACGATCTGGAAAGCTTCACCGGCAAGAATCTCTTCCTTGGCAAGGCCAACCTTTGCGATGAACTCTTCCTGACTCATATTGCGATCGAAGATTGGGTCAGCGTTCGAAGAAATGTGTGCAATATGTCCTTCTAGCGGCGCTGCAAGTTCGCCCTGCATTCGATCTAAACGTGTCTGGGCATCCTCATATGCTTCATCAACGCGATCATCGCTTCCATCCCAATTGATTGCGTTGGCAATTAACGTAATGGTGCCATCAGCATGGTCGAGTACGGCGAGATCGCTAGTCAACATAAAGGCAATTTCAGGAAGTGGAATATCTTTAACTGCTAACGAAGGTAACTTCTCTAGCCCTCTGACGCTGTCATAACTCATATATCCAACAAGGCCACCAGTAAGCGGTGGTAGCCCTGCAATCTTCGGTGAACGAAGATGCGAGGCAGACTGGCGTAACGCTTGTAGTGGATCAATCCCTTGTGGCGCACCTGCTGGCGGAGTTCCGATCCAATGAGCAGTGCCATCTCTTTCAGTCAGTGTTGCTTGTGAGTGCGCTCCGATAAATGAGTATCGAGACCAAGCGCCACCATGCTCTGCCGACTCAAGCAGAAATGAACCTGCAGCATTGCCAGATAATTTGCGATAGACGCCGAGCGGAGTCTCTCCGTCAGCTAATAGCTTTCTGTAAACAGGGATTACGTTGTACTTGGATGCGTACTCTCTAAACTCCTGAAGATTCATAGCACTACGAACTAACTGTTCTCTTCTTTGGCCGGATAAATCTCGCGGTGGAAGCAGGTAAATTCTCCTGTATGACAGGCAGCTCCTTCTTGTTCCACCTGAAAGAGAATTGCATCTCCATCACAATCAATAGAGATAGAGACAACTTTTTGAAGGTGACCGGAAGTCTCACCCTTTTTCCAGAGTTCATTTCGTGAACGACTAAAATATGTCGCAAAACCAGATTCAATTGTCTGCGCCAGTGATTCTGTATTGACGTAGGCGAGCATTAGAACTTCGCCAGAGAGACTGTCTTGAGCAATAGCAGGCATCAAGTCATCAGAGTTCTTGAGAAGTTCAAGAATTGCAGGAGAAAGAGAGATGCTCACGGGGTAATTGTGCCTTAGCTCAGAGCGCTCGTGCGCACGCAATATCCATGCTCAGCTAAGTACTTCTTCACATCACTGATGCGATGAACCCCAAAGTGAAAGACGCTGGCAGCCAAGAGAGCATCAGCGCCGGCTTCAATGGCCGCTGCGAAGTCTTCGAGTGATCCTGCTCCCCCGCTAGCGATAAGGGGCAGTGATGAAATTTCACGAACTCTTCCGATCATCCCGATGTCATAGCCTGCGCGAGTTCCATCTGCATCCATTGAGTTGAGAAGAATTTCACCAACGCCGAGCGCTGTTGCTTTCTCGATCCATTCCAGAGCATCAATACCAGCGCTGGTACGTCCACCATGAGTGGTAACTTCAAAACCAGAAACAGTTCTTGCTCTGCGTGCATCAACTGATAGCACCAGAACCTGCGTTCCAAATCGATCGGCGATCTCTGAAATTAATTCAGGGCGAGCAATTGCTGCCGTATTAACTGAGACTTTATCTGCGCCCGATCGCAATAGGCGATCAACATCATCGACAGTTCTAACACCGCCACCAACAGTTAATGGGATAAATACCTGCTCAGCAGTTCTGCTCACAACATCGTATGTAGTCTCCCTATTTGCAACGCTTGCTGAAATATCTAAAAAGGTGAGCTCATCAACTCCTTCACTATCGTAGAGTTTTGCCATCTCAACTGGATCTCCTGCATCAACGAGATCTGTGAAGTTAATGCCTTTGACTACGCGTCCCTCATTAACATCAAGGCAGGCGATGATTCGAGAAGATAAAGTCATGAACGAGTTACCTCTAGCGCCTGTTCCAAAGTGAAGGCACCTGCATAGAGCGCCTTGCCGACAATCGCTCCTTCAACGCCAATTTCATTGAGAGAACAGAGCGCTTTGATATCTGCAAGACTTGAAATACCACCACTAGCTACAACTGGTTTTTTGGTTGCAGCACAAACTTCTTTCAGCAACTCTAGGTTCGGTCCCTGCAAAGTGCCATCCTTTGTCACATCAGTAACAACATAGCGTGCACAACCATCTGACTCGAGGCGCGCCAACGTTTCAAAGAGATCGCCACCCTCTTTTGTCCATCCTCGCGCTGCCAGAACGTGTCCACGAACATCGAGCCCCACTGCGATGCGATCACCGTGTTCTGCGATCACGCGCGCTGTCCATTCAGGATTTTCCAGCGCGGCAGTTCCAAGATTGACTCGTCGACATCCAGTAGCGAGTGCACGTGTGAGCGACTCATCGTCACGAATTCCACCTGAGAGTTCAACGTCGATATCTAATCTGCCAACCACTTCGGCGAGTAGCGCGCTATTTTCTCCACGGCCGAAGGCAGCATCTAGATCAACCAGGTGTAGCCACTGCGCACCAGAATTTTGAAAATCAAGAGCAACCTCAAGTGGAGAGCCATAGATGCTTTCGCGTGCCAGCTCGCCCTGAACGAGGCGAACTGCGCGCCCATCTTTAACATCTACTGCAGGCAAGAGTTCAAGAAAACTCATAGTGTTTTACTCCAATTCTTAATCAGCGCAAGACCGGCTCGTGCAGACTTTTCGGGATGAAACTGAGTTGCGCTCAATGCACCATCTTCTGTTGCGGCAAGAAACTTTTCGCCTTGAGTGGCATAGGTATTAACCGCCCCAGGCAGATCACGCGCAGCGTAGGAATGCACGAAATAGAAGGACTCCCCCTCAACTCCTTTGAAGAGCAGAGACTTTGAATCTGGTTCAACGGTATTCCAGCCCATATGCGGCAAGACAGGTGCGTGTAATTTGCTTACTGATGTCGACCATATTCTGATTCCCGCATGTGCGCCATTCTCATCGCTATCGGCAAATAGAACTTGCATTCCAATGCAGATACCGATGGTGGGACGTGATTGCTTATAGCGTGCATGAATTACTTCAGCAGCTTTAACTCTATTTAAGCCACTCATGCAGGCAGAGAATGCACCCACTCCTGGGACTACTAATCCGGTGGCTTCGCGTGCAACATCTGGATCTGAGGTCAGAATGACATCGTGACCAGAAGTTTCAAATGCGCGAACTGCTGACCGAAGGTTGCCTGATCCGTAATCCAGAATTGCAATTGTTGAAATTAGAGTGAGCCCTTTGTTGAAGGAATACCGCTGACTCTTGCATCGAGTGCCACTGCGTCACGAAGTGCGCGAGCAACTGCCTTGAACTGCGCTTCAAAGACATGGTGAGCATTGCGTCCCTCAAGAACACGAATGTGAAGTGCGATGCGAGCTTCCGCAACGATGGACTCCCAGATGTGCTTTCCTAAAGTTGTATCAAATGTTCCGATGAGCTCAACGATTTCTGGTTGACGGTGAACAAGGTAAGGACGCCCCGACAAATCCACCGCTGCCTGAACAAGTACTTCATCTAGTGGAACCATGGCATCGCCAAAGCGACGGATTCCAGCCTTGTCACCGAGCGCTTCGCGAAGAGCCTGGCCAAATGCTAGAGACGTATCTTCAACAGTATGGTGAGAATCAACATCTACATCGCCATCTGTCTTTACCGTTAAATCAAAACCTGAGTGCTTTCCAAGTTGAGAAAGCATGTGATCGAAGAACGGCACACCAGTGTCAACGTTGATCTGACCACTTCCGTCGAGGTTAATCTCGACAAGGACCTTGGATTCTTTTGTTGTTCTTTCAACCCGTGCAGTTCTCATGATTTCTCCTTAGCTAAGCACTCTCGTAGCGCATGTAGAAACTTGTCATTTTCGGCGCTAGTGCCGATTGTGGTGCGTAAGTACCCTGATAATCCCACATCTCGAATCAAAATTCCGCGATCAAGCATCTCTTGCCATAACTGGGGTGATGATGTTTGGAATCCCGAGAAGAGAAGAAAATTTGCCTGACTTGGAAGGACGGTAAGTCCCATCTCGCGTAGAGACGATGCAACGCGATCGCGCTCTGCCCTGAGCACGGCAACCCCTGAGAGCAACTCATCTTTAAAATCCAAGGCAACTAAAGCAGCCCCTTGAGTAAGAGTGCTCAAATGATAAGGAAGTCGAACAAGCATCATCGCATCGACTACTGATGGGTGAGCGAGCAGATATCCCACGCGCGCTCCAGCGAAAGAGAATGCTTTGCTCATTGTGCGGATGACAACAATCTGCGGATACTTCTCAATCAGAGTAACTGCAGATCTCTGATCAGAAAATTCAGCATATGCCTCATCTACTACGAGTAAGCCCGGAACTATCTGCGCAATCTTTTCAATATCGTCGATCGAAATTGCTTCACCGGTTGGATTATTTGGAGTCGTGATGAAAGTCAGAGCAGGTGCTGCCTGCGCGATCTGAGTTATTACGCTATCGATGTCGAGTGAAAAATCAGAGCGACGCTTGCCATCCACCCACTCGGTTGATGTCACTCGCGCAATCAACGGGTGCATTGAGTAAGAAGGAAGGAAACCAATCGCAGGGCGATCTCCAAATGCTAAAAATAGGGATTGAATAATTTCATTACTTCCATTTGCAACCCAGACTTGAGATGCTGAAAGCGAAGTTCCTGATAGTTCGTTGATATAGCTTGCCAAACCGGATCTGAGTTCACGTGCATCACGATCTGGGTAGCGGTTGAGATTGGCCGCTACTTGAGAAATTCGTGCTGCAATAGCAGAGACGAGTTCAGGTGAAAGAGAGAACGGATTCTCATTTGTGTTAAGCGTTGCCTCTGCGTCAACTTGAGGTGCTCCGTATGCAGATAACGGAGCGAGAGATTCTCGTAAAGGTAGCCAACTGGGCCAGCGTGAATCTGTCATCGCTCTTCCAAACGCGCACTCATCGCTTGACCATGCGCAGGCAGGTCTTCTGCTTGAGCGAGTGTGATGACAGTAGGTGCAATATCTTTAAATGCCTTCTCGCTATATTCGACGAAGTGAAGCCCGCGAAGAAAAGTTGCTACCGAAAGTCCGCTGCTGTGGCAGGCGCATCCACCTGTTGGTAGTACGTGATTAGAACCAGCCGAGTAATCACCAAGAGATACCGGTGTGAAATTACCAATAAAAACTGCACCTGCATTTCTAATCTTTGCACTATCGCCGCGGGCATCCTGTGTCTGAATTTCAAGGTGCTCGGCAGCATAGGCGTTGACAACATCTATCCCCTGGGCGAGATCATCAACGATTGCAATCGCGCTCTGAATTCCAGAGAGAGCGGTCGTGATGCGTTCTGTGTGCTTTGTGAGTTTGATTTGTCTAGCAAGTTCTTTCTCGACTGCCTCTGCTAGAGCAACAGATGGCGTGACCAAAACGGCAGCCGCAATAACATCGTGCTCTGCCTGACTAATGAGATCAGCGGCAACATTTCTTGCATCTGCAGTCTCATCTGCCAAAATTGCAATTTCTGTTGGACCTGCCTCTGAATCAATACCGATCACACCACGAAGGGCGCGCTTTGCAGCAGCCACATAGATATTGCCAGGCCCTGTAACCATGTCACATTTTTCGCAGAGATCTTTCATCCCGTATGCAAAGAGTGCAATTGCTTGTGCACCACCAACGGCGTAGACCTCAGTGATTCCAAGTAGAGCGCAGGTAGCAAGAATTGTTGGGTGCGGTAATCCACCATGATCTTTCTGCGGAGGTGATGCGACGGCAATGCTCTGCACTTTGGCGATCTGCGCTGGAATAACATTCATCATCACACTCGATGGATAAACCGCGCGTCCCCCTGGCACGTAAAGACCTACGCGATCAACAGGGATCCATCGCTCTGTCACTGTTCCACCATCAACAACTTTGGTTGTGTGAGGGTTTGGCACTTGGTCGTTGTGAACTTTTCGAATTCGTTCTATTGAAATATCTAAGCTACGGCGAATCTCAGGATCGAGTTCAGCCAAGGCTGCATCTAAGGCAGATTGTGGAACGCGGAGTGATGGAGGTCGAACTCCGTCAAACTCTTGACCTAGAGCGTAGAGATCTTCAACCCCGCCATTTTTTACCCGCGTAAGAATTGGCTCGATCAACTTCATCGCTTCATTGACATCAAGGGTTGCGCGAGGCAATAGATCTTGGACTTCAGCCTTGGAGTGGCGAGCACCGCGTAGATCAACTCTTCTAATCACGAGGCAAGTCTACTTTGTGGGGCCACTCGGATGAGGAGTGAATTCGCGTGATTAGCTACGAACGAGGCAATCTGGACCGAGAATACTCTTGAGATCAGCGCTCAGACTTGGTGATGATGTGACGAGGGCATCAATCTTCATTGTGGTGCTCTTACCTGAATCTTCAATCTGGAGATGTACTTCGCGTTTGCCAGGGTGAGACCTGAGAATCTCTTTCACTCTTTCAACAATTGGCGGCGTGCATTGTGAGATTGGAAGAGAGATCATCAATGGACCAACTGGACCACTAGAAACATCTAGGGAATTCATTTCAAATGCACTAAATCGAAGTTGATCTTCTCGGCGATCGGCACGACCGCGGATAGTTACGATGCGGTCCTCAATGAGTGTGAGTGCATATTGGTTATAAGTATTTGCAAAGAAGAGAACTTCGAGTGAACCTTCGAGATCTTCGACGGTAACAATCGCCCAAGAAGATCCGGTACGCGAGACTTTACGTGAAATGCCGGTGATCAACCCACCGATTGTGACGAATCCATCCTGCATGCCCCCGACTTCAACAAGTTCGCTGATGGACATATCCGTATTGGAGCGAAGGATGTGTTCCACGCCCAAGAGAGGATGGTCTGAGACATAGAGTCCGAGCATTTCGCGTTCAAAGGCAAGGAGTGTGGACTTATCCCACTCACCTTGAGGAATTTCGATCTCAAGTCCACTCATCGCAGTGCTGCCAATATCGCCGAATAGATCAAATTGACCAATTGCTTCTGCACGTTTGCTCTCGATCACAGCATCGATTGCTTCAAGGTGAATTGCCACAAGCGCTTTGCGATGATGACCAAGATCATCAAAAGCACCGGCTTTGATCAAGGATTCGATCGTCTTCTTATTGCATACCTGCGCATCAACTTTGGCAAGGAAGTCACCAAATGAGGTGAACGCTCCCTTTGCTTCACGCGCACTCTTGATTGATGCAACTACACCTTCTCCGACATTGCGAATTGCAGCAAGGCCAAAGCGAATATCTCTTCCTCGTGGGGTGTATTCAGAATTTGATTCATTGACATCTGGTGGCAGAACATTGATTCCCATACGTCGACACTCTGAAAGGTAGAGCGCTGATTTATCTTTATCATCGCGAACGCTGGTCAGGAGTGCAGCCATATATTCGGTCGGAAAGTTTGCCTTGAGATAAGCGGTCCAGAAAGAGACGACGCCATAACCGGCAGAGTGCGCACGGTTAAATGCATAATCAGAGAACGGAATCAGAACTTCCCAGAGTCTCTTGATAGCGGCATCACCAAATCCGTTGGCCTTCATTCCTGCTTCAAATGGAATGTATTCCTTATCAAGAATCTCTTTATTCTTCTTACCCATCGCCTTACGCAATAGATCCGCGCGGCCAAGTGAGAAGCCAGCAACCTTCTGCGCAATTGCCATTACCTGCTCTTGATAAACAATAAGACCGTAGGTATCACCGAGAATATCTGCTAAAGGTTCGCGCAGTTCAGGGTGAATAGCTTCAACTGGCTTGCGACCATTCTTTCGATCCGCATAGTTGTTATGAGCGTTCTCACCCATAGGACCGGGACGATAGAGCGCAATCACCGCTGAGATATCGGCAAATGAATCCGGTGACATGCTGCGAAGTAGCGCGCGCATTGGTCCACCATCGAGCTGGAAGACGCCTAGCGTGTCACCTCGTCCAAGTAATTCAAATGTCTTGGCATCACTCAGCGGTAAATCTTCGAGTACGACATCGATTCCGAGATTGAGCTTAATATTTTCGAGTGCATCATCTAATACTGAGAGATTTCGAAGTCCCAAGAAATCCATTTTGAGTAGGCCGGTTGCTTCACATGCACCCATATCGAATTGAGTAATGATTGCGCCATCTGCCTCGCGGCGATGAATGGGAATAACATCAAGTAATGGCTCTCTCGAGAGAATGACACCAGCAGCGTGTACGCCCCACTGGCGCTTCAGTCCCTCTAATCCACGAGCAAGATCTACTACTCGCTTTGAGTCAACATCACTCTCGTAGAGTGTGCGGAATTCTCCAGCCTCGCCATGGCGTGGGTCATCTTTATCAAATACCCCACCGAGTGTGATGTCCTTGCCCATGACTGAAGGTGGCAACGCTTTGGTAAGTTTCTCCCCAATAACATATGGGTAACCCAGAACTCGCGTGGCATCTTTTAGCGCTTGCTTAGATTTAATCGTTCCGTAGGTAATGATCTGGGCAACTCGATCATCGCCATATTTCTGTGTTGCATAACGGATCATCTCTGATCTGCGACGTTCATCGAAGTCCAAATCGATATCTGGCATAGAGATTCGCTCTGGATTAAGGAATCGCTCAAAAAGTAATCCGTGTTCAATGGGATCTAGCCCTGTGATTCCAAGGGCGTAGGCAACGAGTGAACCTGCAGCAGATCCACGACCAGGACCTACGCGAATTCCAACTTCGCGCGCATGTGAACAGAGATCTGCAACCACGAGGAAGTATCCGGGAAATCCCATCTTGATCATGACATCGAGTTCGTAATCAAGACGCGAAACATGTTCAGGAGTTGTGCGATCCCCCAAACGCTTCTTTAGCCCTTCATGAGAAAGTGCGCGCAGCCAAGAATCTTCTGTTTGTCCTGCAGGAACTTCGAATTGAGGCAAGAGGTTTTCACCTTCGCGAAGGGTGACATTACAGCGCTCTGCAATCAGCAGAGTGTTATCGCAGGATTCAGGAATGTCTTTGAATAGCTCGCGCATCTGAGCGGCAGTCTTTACATAGAACTCACTATTGTCGAATTTAAAGCGCTTGGGATCGGCAAGGGTTGAACCTGATTGCACGCAGAGAAGGGCTTCATGGGCCGGTGCATCTTCGTGGAATGTGTAGTGGAGGTCATTTGTTGCAAGGAGCGGAAGCTTTAGTTCTTTGCCTAACTTAAATAGGTCAGCCTTAACGCGATTCTCAATATCGATCCCGTGGTCCATCACCTCAAGATAGAAATTGGCTGCTCCAAAAATATCTCGGTAATCACTTGCTGCACGAAGTGCCTCTCGATAATTTCCCATACGAAGTCGCGTTTGAATCTCACCACCAGGACACCCTGTTGTTGCGATGAGTCCATCTGCATATCGCGAGAGCAGTTCGCAATCCATTCGGGGCTTGTAGTAATAACCTTCGAGAGAGGCAAGTGAAGAAAGGCGGAAGAGGTTTGCTAGGCCTTGATTATTCTCAGCCAAGATTGTCATGTGCGTATATGCACCGCCACCCGACACATCATCTTCACCGCCGCTTGCCCACTGCACGCGCTTCTTCTCATGTCGAGATTCTGGGGCGATATACGCTTCGATTCCGATGATTGGTTTAACGCCGACCTTTGTAGCCTGCTTATAGAAATCAAATGCTCCAAAAACATTTCCATGATCTGTCATTGCAATCGCTGGCATTTCTTGGCGCGCCACTTCAGCTACTAAGTCGCCAACACGAGCAGCGCCATCGAGCATCGAGTACTCGGTATGGACGTGCAGGTGCACAAATGAATCTGAAGGATTGCCGTTCATAGGCTGGCTAAATTAGCACTTAAGGAATGACGGCATCGGATAGCAACGCCAGACAAGCCTGAAGGTCATCTGGATAGTCAGCCTTGAACTCCATCTGCTCTTGCGTGATGGGATGGGTAAAGCGAAGTTCTTTAGCGTGAAGCCAGGGACGTGTCATCTGCAGCGATTTCGCTAGGACTGGATCAGCCCCATAAGTAGTGTCACCAACCAATGGATGGTTTAGCGCACTGAAGTGGACACGAATTTGATGAGTACGTCCGGTTTCGAGTTCGACTTTAACCATACTTACGGCACGGTAATACTCGATGAGTTCGTAGTGAGTAATGCTCTCTTTGCCTTCAGCAACAACTGCAAATCGGTGATCAACTTTTGGATGTCGATCAATTGGCGCATCGATTGTGCCGGTCGGTGGATCAATGTGTCCTTGAATAAGTGCGTGATAAGTCTTATCAACACTTCGCGTGCGAAAGGCTTCCTTCAAAACAGTAAATGCACGATCAGTCTTTGCAACAACCATCAATCCGCTGGTACCAACATCTAGTCGATGGACAATTCCGGTGCGCTCTGCAGCCCCTGAAGTTGAAATTGTGTAACCCGCAGCAGCCAGCGCTCCCACAACAGTAGGTCCATGCCACCCTGGACTTGGGTGAGCTGCACATCCGACTGGCTTATTAATAACAAGAATGTGGTCATCGTTGTAGACGACTTCTAGTCCTTCTAGCGGCGTGAGTGGAATTGGCTCGCGTTCGATAGTTTCAGGGAGCAAGACATCAATGACTTGAGCCGCACTCACGCGATCTGATTTGCCTAACGCTTTTCCATCACAGGTGATATCGCCATCTTCGATCAGGCGCACAATCGCTGAACGGGACAAGCCCAAGACGCGAACGAGCGCGCTATCGATACGTTCTCCAGCAACGCCCTCCGGCACGCTCAACGTTCGTAATTCTCTAGCCACGATTCTCCTCGATTACTTCTGCGCGCCTGGTGGGGCAAAAGGAGGAATCTCCTTAGCGATTAAGAGTACTGATAGTAACGCGGCACAGACTATTGCCATATCGGCAACGTTAAATACCGGAAAGTTCGGAAGTTCAAACAAGTCAATGACATGACCGTTAAAAAGCGATGGCTCTCTAAAAATACGATCGGTGAGATTTCCGAGCACTCCTCCTAAGGCTAGACCTAGGACGGTGGCCCACCACTTATTCGTAATCTTGATTGCATAGTAGGCAATGACGCCAACTGCGAAGAGAGCAAGGATTGTGAAGATAAAGGTGAAACTTGTTCCAAAACTAAAGGCCGCACCAGGGTTAAAGACCAAGCGAAGTTGGAGAAATGAACCGATCACCTTGATTGGTTGAACCTGACTCAGATTGTTTAGAGCCCACACTTTTGTTGAGTAATCGATGATCCAGATGATGGCTGCAAGGAAGTAGAGGCGCTGCCAGTAAGTCGTGAATCTTGCCAGAGGCACCTTTAGCGTCGCTCTTCTTTCTGCTTACAGATCATGCAAAGGGTTGCTCGTGGAAATACTTGTAGACGTTCTTTACCAATTGGATTTGAGCAATCTTCGCAATTTCCGTAGCTCTTGCTATCAATGCGATCGAGTGCGCGCTCTGTCTGTAAGACCATGTCGCGTGCATTTATCACAAGTGACATTTCGTGTTCACGTTCGAAGGTCTTGGTACCTGAATCTGCTTGATCATCTCCAGCGCCTTCGCCAGAATCAGCGATCAACTCTTCCATCTCGGTTTCGATCAATACGAGTTCGTGCTTGAGGCGAAGCAATTCTTTGGAAAGTTCGATGCGAATAGCCTTAAGCTCTGCCGCGCTCCATGGGGTCTCCCCCGCTGCTGCAGTCACGGGAGTAGGAGCAGATTTAATTGGCTTAAGTGGTGCAACTTTCTTTCCGCTCTTCACTGGACGTGGTGGAGGCGGCATTACAAGTCGACGCTCTTCAACGACTGGTGCTGCAACCGGTGTAACAACGGTGGCAACTGAAACTGTCTGTGATTTCTCATCAACTGTCAGAGTTGGCTTGCCGGCTTTCGTTGGAAAAGGACGACCTGGTGCGCTCTTCTTAACTGGAGCTTTTACAGGGGCTTTCTTGGCAACGGCTTTCTTAGCAACGGCCTTCTTGGCAGGAGCCTTCTTCGCAATTTTCTTCGCTGGCGCTTTCTTGGCGACCTTTTTTACTGGTTTAGCAGCAGCCTTTTTGGCAGGGGCCTTTTTGGCGGGAGCTTTCTTCGCCGCCTTCTTTACTACCTTTTTTGCTGACACGCCGCGCACCTTATGCGCTTTTTCGACTTCTACCAAATATGCCACTCATTAACGAGGCGCAAATATTCGTGCCCTTACTTCACTAGTGGCGCTTGCGCCGATTGCGGCATGAGAAGTGCCCTGCATTAGACTCGGCACCCTCATGAGTTCACAATTCCGCCCACTCGCAGCCCAGATTGACCTGCCTGCAATGGAGCACTCAATCCTTGCGATGTGGGCTGACCAATCAATCTTTGAGCGCTCACTCAAGGCACGTGAAGGGCAAAGCCCGTGGACTTTCTATGAGGGGCCACCGACTGCCAACGGAATGCCTGGAACACATCACATTGAAGCGCGCGTTTTTAAGGATGTCTTTCCACGTTTTCATACGATGAAGGGCAAGTTCGTTACCCGTAAAGCTGGATGGGATTGTCACGGTCTGCCTGTTGAAATTGCAGTGGAAAAAGAGTTGGGATTTTCTGGCAAGGGCGATATTGAAAAATTCGGTATCGCTCCCTTTAACGACAAGTGTCGTGAGTCAGTAACTCGACATGTAGATGCCTTCACAACGATGACAGAGCGCATGGGTTTCTGGGTTGATTTCGATCAAGCGTATTGGACTATGTCGCCAGAATATGTTGAAAGTGTCTGGTGGTCGCTCAAGGAGATCTGGAAGAAAGGTCTTCTCGTTCAAGATCACCGAGTCGCTCCATATTGTCCGCGATGTGGAACTGGGCTTTCCGATCATGAGTTGGCGCAAGGGTATGAAACCGTTACAGATCCTTCAGTTTTTATCCGCTTCCCAATTACCTCTGGCGATTTAGTTGAGTTAAAGGCCTCACTACTCGTATGGACTACGACTCCTTGGACCTTGGTTTCAAACACAGCAATTGCAGTTCACCCAGATGTTGATTACGTAGCGGCACGTGTCACTCATGAGGATGTCACTGAAGTTCTTGTTGTTGCAGAAGCGCTCATCAGCAGCCTGACTGGCGATGTAGAGATTCTTAAGACCTTTAAGGGATCATCTCTTGAGCGCGTGACATATCAGCGTCCGTTGGACTTTATTGATATTCCTGACTCGCACTTTGTTGTTCTAGCAACCTATGTCACCACTGAGGATGGCACTGGGCTTGTACATCAAGCGCCTGCATTTGGTGCAGACGATCTACAGGTCTGTCGCAGTTACGGATTGCCTGTCGTTAATCCAATTGCCCCTAACGGAACATTCTTGCCAGAGGTGCCATTGGTTGGTGGACTCTTCTTTAAAGATGCCGATAAGCCACTTGTAAAAGAACTTAAATCTCGTGGCGTACTTTATAAACATCTTCAATATGAGCATCCCTATCCACATTGCTGGCGTTGCCATACAGCGTTGATCTATTACGCACAGCCATCTTGGTATATCCGTACGACGTCAATTAAAGATGCGCTCATCCGCGAAAATGAGAAGACTAATTGGCATCCAGAGACGATCAAGACTGGTCGTTACGGTGATTGGCTCAATAACAATATTGACTGGGCGCTCTCACGAAATAGATTCTGGGGAACTCCCCTTCCTATCTGGCGCTGTGAAAATAAGCATGAGATCTGTGTGGATTCGCTGAAAGAACTTGGCGAAATGGCTGGTGCAGATTTACTCGAGCTAGATCCGCATCGTCCTTATGTCGATGACATCACCTTTGCTTGTAAAGAGTGTGCGAGCACGATGGTTCGCGTGCCAGAAGTTATCGATTGTTGGTTTGATTCCGGTGCGATGCCTTTTGCTCAATGGGGATATCCGCATAAGGAAGGTTCGAAAGAGAAATTTGAGGCTGCCTATCCTGCTGACTTCATCTGTGAAGCAATCGACCAAACGCGCGGTTGGTTCTACACCTTGATGACAATTGGAACCTTAGTCTTTGATGAATCCTCTTATAAGAATGTGCTTTGTCTAGGCCACATCCTTGATAAAGATGGACGCAAAATGAGTAAGCATCTAGGCAATGTCCTTGAGCCGATTGCGCTGATGGATCAACACGGAGCGGACGCCGTTCGCTGGTACATGTTGGCTGCAGGATCGCCATGGTCTGCTCGACGAGTTGGCCATGACGCCATTAGTGATGTCGTTCGAAAGACTCTCCTGACCTACTGGAACACAATCTCCTTCCACTCGCTCTACGCCCACGCATCTAATTTTGATCTCGCTCAATCTCCTGCAATCAAAGATCGTTCTTTGATGGACCACTGGATTTTGTCAGAGCTCAACATCTTGATCGAAGAAGTCGATAAGGCATATACCGAATTTGATTCTCAACACGCAGGACGCGTTTTGGCAGCATTTATCGATGATCTCTCTAACTGGTATGTCCGTCGCTCCCGTCGCCGTTTCTGGGATGGCGATAGCGCAGCCCTTGCAACTCTTCACGAGTGTCTAGAAACTCTCACCCAGCTTCTTGCACCGATGGTTCCATTTATCTCAGAGCATGCCTGGCAAGAATTGATCCTTCCAGCAAATTCTCAAGCCGCAGCATCCGTTCACCTCACAGATTTTCCTGTTGCAGATTCAGAGTTGATCAATCGCACTCTGAGCACACAGGTTGCTATGACTCGTCGAGTTGTCGAACAAGGTCGCGCTGCTCGCGCGGAATCTGGAATCAAGATTCGCCAACCACTTGGACGCGCACTCATCTCAGCACCTGGGTGGGACAAACTCCCTGTTGAGATGAAAGATCAGATTGCTGATGAACTCAATGTGTTAAGTCTTGCTGACATTGCCGATGCTGATGGCGATCTTGTAGATATCTCAATTAAGGCGAACTTCAAATCACTCGGTGCAAAATATGGCGCAGAGGTTCAGGCCGTTGCCAAACTCATCGCAGCAGCCGATGCGACCCATCTAGTTAAAACCTTGCGCAGCCAGCACAGCGCGCAAGTTGGAACCTTTGAGATTGATCTCGGCGACCTCGTCGTCACCGAAGTTCCAAAGAGTGGCTGGATGGTTGCCAGCCACGATGGTGAGTCTGTCGCCCTTGATTTAACGCTGACTCCCGAGTTAGTTGAAGCCGGAGTAGTCCGTGAGGTAATCCGCTTTATTCAAGAGCGACGTAAAAGCGATGGTTTGGATATCTCAGATCGCATTGACGTCACTTACAACGCAGAGCCACAAATCATTGCTGCAATCTCTGCTCAGGATTCACATATTCGAGGTGAAGTCCTTGCAACATCGCTGACTATCGATGAGTCGATAGCGCTGGGTGATAACGAACTTGGTATTGCCCTTACTCTAAAGAAAGCTTAGAGAACGACGCGAACGATAGTTGATGCAAAATTCAGTGCTAGTAGAAGCACGATGAATGAGAGATCTAGCGATACCCCACCGATTCTAAGTGGCGGAACAAAGCGTCCAACAAATTTCATTGGTGGATCAGTAATCGCGTAGATAACTTCAAAGAGGGCAATCAGTCCACTCTTTGGACGCCAGTTACGCGCAAACATTCTGACATAGTCAATGATGAGACGCGCAAAGAGCACCCACTTAAAAAAGGTGAGGAGATTGAGAATCAGTTCTTTAAACATATAAGTTAAGTATTTTTACTTAGCTCTGGTTGAAAAAACTTGCCTGTGCATACGCAGCCTTATCTTCAGTGCGCACATTCACATTTGCAGGAGAGATAAGGAAAACTCGGCTAGCAATTCTTTCGATGCCACCCTGTAATCCAAATGCTAATCCACTTGCAAAATCTACAAGACGCTTGCGCTCTGACTCATCCATGTCATCAAGATTGATGATCACGGGATTTCCTTGGCGATAGTGCTCAGCCATTTGTCGCGCTTCAGAGTAAGAACGTGGATGCAAAGTCACAATGTTGTATGAAGGTTCGACATCGCCAAGTTGGTCAACTTCGACTGTGCCGCGAGCACCGATAACGGTGACACCGGTTGTCGCTGTTGGCGCGGCTACAGGTGCAACCCGCACTTCACGACGAGTAGGCGCTGGCTTTCTTTCTTCAGTAGCTCCCTCTGGACCATCAACGAGGCCGAGGTACTCCATTACTTTATTGAGTGCAGACATGTGGGTAATTTTACGCGTGAGTAGGTCGAGTACCGAGTATTTGGCTACCTACTCGGATGTGTGTCGCACCATGAGCAATTGCAATTTCATAGTCCCCGCTCATTCCCGCAGATAGCGATTGCGCCATCGGAAATTCGCGGCGAAAGTTCGCAGCAATTGCAGCAACCTCACTAAATGCCCTCTCCGGCTCGGCTTGCACCGGAGGAACGACCATTAATCCAGCAAGATCGAGGTGCTTTGTTGAGATCACAGCATGGCCAAGGGCCATCAATTCATCGCCGCTGACTCCCGCCCTTGAGGCGTCGCCATCGAGTGAGAGCTGAATGAATACACGTAAACGCTTTCCAGGAATTTCTCCTACAGCACGGTCGAATTTAGCAACGTGGGAAAGGTCATCGAGTGAATGAACCGTCTGGGCCCACGATGAGATGGCGGCGATTTTATTGCTTTGAATCTGACCTTGAAAGTGCCAATGTGCGGCGATTAAGGAAGATTTTTCTAGCCCCTCAGCGCTTCGATTCTCGCCAAAATCAGTGACACCCAACTCATGAAGTATCTCAACATCGCTCACCGGATAGGTCTTCGTCACAACTACTAGCGTTACATCTTCTGGTTTGCGTGACGCTTTTGATGCTGCCGCGCTAACGCGATTACGAACATCTTTAAGGGAGCGAGAGAGTTCGGCCTTGCGATCAAGATCGCTCATAACCACACAACTCCTACCTGTCGACCCGTAACGCCATCTCTTCGATAAGAGTAGAGAGCGCTATCTTCAACGGTACATCTTCCTTCATCGACAACACGTACATCGCTCTTCTGCAACTGTTCTATGAGCGCCCTGGAGAGGTTGAGCGCGAAACTACCGTCCGATGTTGTGGAGGCTGCCAGGGGAAATCTCGTGGAGACCTCCTTGTAAATATCCTCAGAAACTTCATAACACTGACCGCAAATTGATGGACCAACGACTGCAGTAATCTCAGATGAATCAATAGAACGCATCGCTTGAATAGCGCTCATGGCGACTTCATTCATCAGCCCTTTGCGACCAACGTGTACTGCTGTCACAGCCCTTGCGTTAGAAAGTAGAAGCGGGATGCAATCAGCAACCATTACGGCAAGACCAATACCTGCACTCTGAGTGATCAGTGCATCAGCAGTCGGTGCCGCAACGATCTCACTTCCAATCGTGGCAACAACGTCACCATGGACTTGATTCATAAACTGAATCGGCAAGCCAAGATCACTCTCAAGCCGGGCACGATTTGCAAGCACGGTCGCGACTTCATCACCCACATGCGTGGCTACATTGTTAGAAAGAAAAGCACCGGTGGATAAACCACCGGTGCGATCTGTGAAACTGTAATTCACTATTACTTCATAAAGTCTGGCACATCGATCTCGTCCTCAGCAACGAGCTCTTCAAATGTGACGCGCTTTGTTGGCTTGTTATCTTCGAGATCCATCGCAACGAGAAGAGGATCATTACCAGGAAGCGGGTTCGCCACTCCTCCTAGAGTTGCTGCATCAATAACAGGAACAGCCACCTTCTTCGGCTCTCCCCCATCAAATCCAGCCGCGATGACGGTGATGCGAACTTCATCGCCAAGTGCGTCATCAATAGTGGTTCCAAAGATGATGCGTGCATCTGGATGTGCAGCGGCTTGTACGAGTTCACATGCCTCATTGATTTCAAAGAGACCAAGATCAGAACCACCAGCAACTGAGAGCAAGACACCCATTGCGCCATCAATTGATGCTTCAAGAAGAGGACTTGAGATTGCAAGTTCTGCCGCTCTAATTGCTCGGTTCTCTCCGCGCGCTGAACCAATTCCCATTAACGCTGAACCAGCATCTGTCATAACAGTCTTAACATCTGCAAAGTCAAGGTTGATTAGACCTGGTTGTGTGATGATTTCGGTGATTCCCTGAACGCCCGAAAGCAGAACTTGATCGGCACTTCTAAATGCATCGACTGCAGTGATATTGCGATCTGAAATTGCTAGCAGGCGATCGTTAGGGATAACAATAAGTGTGTCTACTTCGCTGCGAAGAAGTTCAATTCCTTCTTCTGCTTGACGCATACGAATCTTTCCTTCAAATGAGAAAGGACGTGTAACAACTCCGATGGTGAGTGCGCCGAGATCGCGTGCAATCTTGGCAACAATTGGTGCGCCACCTGTTCCAGTACCGCCACCTTCACCAGCAGTTACGAAAACCATATCTGCGCCGCGAAGAATTTCTTCAATTTCTTCGGTGTGATCAATTGCAGCTTGGCGACCTTTTTCAGGAGCAGCACCTGCACCTAAACCTTTTGTAGATGCGCGACCAATATCTAACTTCACATCAGCATCACTCATTAAAAGATGTTGTGCATCTGTATTGATTGCAATGAACTCAACGCCCTTAAGACCGACATCGATCATGCGATTGATCGCATTGACTCCTCCGCCACCAATTCCAACAACCTTGATGACAGCTAGATAATTCTGCGGTGCAGCCACGTGAGTCCTCCTTATGAACTATAAACCTCGCCTTGAGACTTACGATTCATCTCTCTAATGACGGTCAACTTAGGCTGATCAAAGGCTGCAATCAAATACCGACTCGAACTAATTCCTCATCTACAACTTGAGAGTTATTTGCAAAATTAATTTCGCAATTCACTTCACAATCGGGGCATATGGCGCGACCACATCGATCAGTTTAATTCGCTTATTTTCTGGCAATTTCAGCAGTTTGTTTATCACTGAAATCTTCAAAGCCATATCTTGATTATCGCCCCAACGAATACGAAGCTCTCGACCATTGATGACGGAATTGAGGGTAAAGGTGTTGGTTGAAGTCGCCAGCATTGATGTGATCTGAGCACGAAAATTCTCCGGAAGTTGGGTGAAGAGTTCGTTGGCCTTCAGGGCGCTCTCTGGACTCTTTGCTGAGATAAGGGCTAGATCTGGATTGGTGTATCCAGGCAGGGTGAAGAGTTGACCATCTTGATCAATTGTCTGACCCGGAACTTGATCTGAATTAAAGAACGCTAGCGGCTCTCGTGGAGTGACTTCGATTCTCACAACGCCACTTAACCAATCCCTTGAAATTTTCGCATCCTTGATCCACGGTGACTTCTCAATCTTTCTGGCAGCCGATTGTGGGTTAACTCGAGCTAACTGTTGACCCACATCAATCTGGCTCTGCTTCTCTATCTCAACTTGTACCGCTGGTGTCGGTGCCCCAGAAATTTCTACACCTTTAACGCTAAAGAAAGAAGACCAGCCCAAGAGATAGGCCAGAGCGAGCACGGTCACAACAGTGATCACCAATGGAGGCGATAGGAACTTTCGATTACGTACTGACATTACTGCGGCGGCAAGGTTTCGAATCGTCGCTCAAGGCCTTGGGCAATTATTGGAGCTAAGGAATTCACATCACCGGCACCTAAGGTAAGAATTACATCTCCAGTTTTTGCCATGGATATAATCTCTTCTGAAGCTTCAAGGAAGTTAGGGATAAATTTTCCGTGCTTCATTTTCTGGGCAATAAGTGATGCGCTCACACCTGCAATTGGTTTTTCACTTGCTGGGTAGATCTCCAAGAGAATTGCGAGATCTGCAAGATCCAAGGTACGAGCGAATTGATCGAGAAATGCTTGGGTTCTGGAGTAACGATGCGGTTGAAAGATGACAAGGACTCGACCGTCACCGGCGTAGCGACGGGCGGCAGTCAACGTGACATCAATTTCAGTTGGATGATGGCCGTAGTCATCAATTACTCGAATACCTGCAACGCTCGCTTTAAGTTCGAATCTGCGGCCGGCGCCCTGAAAAGATGCTAACCCTTCGAGAAGTGCTGCCGCTGGCTGGCCCAGCGAGAGTCCCATTGCTAAGGCAGCAGCGGCGTTAAGGAGATTGTGATGACCGGGTACTTGCAATTCAATCGTTCCAACTGCTCTCCCCTTCCATAAAGCTCTCGCCTTTGATCCGTTCGGTAAGAGTTTGATGGTGTCGATGAGAAGGTCGGCGCTTGCATCTTCTCCATAGGAAACTTTGGTGGCCGCAAATTCGGTCTCGGCAATCCGCACCGCACCGGAATCATCCTTGCAGTAAATAAAGAAACCTTGCGGATTAATTGATTGAGCAAACTCAGTGAAGATATCCATCACTGACTCTTCAGTGGCAAAGAAATCGACATGATCATGCTCAACATTTGTCACGATTGCGCTAAATGGGCGGTACTCCAAGAAAGAGCCATCAGATTCATCTGCCTCAGCGACGAAGTACTCCCCTGTGCCACGGTGAGCATTAGAGCCAGATGCGGTGAGCGTTCCACCAATTGCAAAAGATGGATCGATTCCGCATGCCTGGAGCGCCACTGTAAGCATTGATGACGTTGTCGTTTTGCCATGTGTGCCTGCAACAGCCAGGCTCTTACTTGCCGTCATAAGAATCGCAAGCGCTTGCGCACGAGTGAGTAGCGGAAGAGAGAGCTCTTGGGCTCGCTTCATCTCTGGATTACTTGCAGCAATTGCATTTGAATAAATCACAATATCGACGCCGGCAAGATGGGCCGCATCGTGGCCAATCTCTACCTCTGCGCCAAGCGCGCGAAGTGCTAACACCACAGATGAATCTTTAGAGTCACTTCCAGATACCGAGAGACCGTGCGACAGAGCAATTCGAGCTAATCCACTCATACCTGCTCCAGCGATTCCGATGAAGTGAATTCGCTTTCCACTCCAGTGATCGAGAGTCGTCGGATTCATCGTTTATCTATTTCCTTCTGCAAGTTTGTACTCTGCCAAGGATAGAATCTTTGCCGCTGAATCTAGATCAGCAAAATCTGGACGATCGCGCAATTCATCACTCAGGGCCAACATGGAGTCCATGTTATCTAGTAACCAAGTGGGGGTGAATGATTTCTGATCTAGGACTCGAGCTCGTCCCATCTCCACAAGATGATTTGCGTTGACAGATTGCTCACCATTTCCAATCGGCAATGGGATAAAGAGTGCGTACTTTCCAAGTGCTCTCACTTCAGAACAGGTGATTGCGCCACTGCGGGCGATAACTAAGTCAGAGGCCAAGTAGGCTGTTGCCATATCTTGAATATATGGAAAAGCAATGTATGTCTTACTACTGACTGGCAGGGTATTTGTCGTTCCGACAGAGTGAACAATTGTGATGGATCGGTCTGCCAAACTCTTGCGCGCATTTTCAATAACGTCATTGATTGCCTTTGAACCCTGCGAACCACCAAACACTAAGATCACTTTATTCTCGCTGGTAATTCCGAGATCGCGCTTAGCCTTATCTCTGATCTGACTCCAAGTGCTTTCATCTGCGCTGCGATTGGTTGTAAGTATTGAGGTGATGTCATCCCGAAGTGGCAGCCCAGTGATAAGTGCCTGAGTAAATGCGCCGTTGTTAACAGGAGATCCCACCGCCAGAGCATCTGTGTAACGTGCACCAAGGCGATTTGCCCAACCAGGTTTGGCATTTGCTTCGTGAATCACGATGGGGACTTTGAGAGAACCAGCGGCCAAGTAAGCCGGCGCACAGACATAGCCACCGAAACCAATGAGCAGATCAGCTTCGCGCAGAATTTCCTTTGATTCATTGATCGAACGGCGAAGTGAAGTGGGTACCTTGAGGAGATCTACTGAAAGCGAACGTGGAACGCGGACACGTGTGATGAGTTGGAGATCAAAACCAGCGTCAGGAACAAGTCGAGTCTCCAAGCCAGATGATGTTCCCAAGAAAACAATCTGGTCCGAAGGATGCGCCTGATTCCATAATCGCGCCACCGCAAGTGCGGGCTGAATATGTCCAGCGGTTCCCCCGCCGGCAAAGACAATCTTCCGAGATTTCATTTATCGATGCAACCTTTGCGCAACAAAATTCTTTACCTCGGACTTTACCTCAGGGTCTCGCAACGCACCCGAAGCAATAAATGCGATACCGAGATAGGTCGCAATGAGTGCGGAGCCTCCATATGAGAGAAGCGGAAGCGTGACACCCACAACCGGAAGAAGACTTACTGCGGATCCAATATTGAGAACTGTTTGGATCGCAATCCATGTTCCGATACCGGCACATGCAAAGCGTGTAAATGAATCTGTTGATCGCATGGCAATTCGTAGCGAAGAATAAATTAATGTTCCTAAGAGAGCCAAAATGAAGAGTGTTCCTAGCAAACCAAGTTCTTCGCCGATGACTGCAAAAATAAAGTCAGTATGTGCTTCAGGAAGATTGCCCCACTTTTGTCTACTTCCACCGAGACCAACACCAAAAATTCCACCACTTGCTAGTCCTAAGAGGCTGTGTGCGGGCTGCCATCCTTCATTTTTATACTGCGCTGGATCGAAAGGATTGAGAAAGACGCTCCAACGAGCGGCGCGATACTGCGTTGTTGCGATCAAGAAGCCAACGGCCACGGCAGCAGTTGCTGTAAGTGTTCCGACAAGGCGCAATGGAATTCCTGAGACGAAGAGCAACCCACCAAGAATTGCCATGAGAACTGATGCGGTACCAAGATCTCGACCCCACATGACAAGAGCGCTAGCTACGATAAAACCAGGTGCAATAAGTGCCAATACATTGATTCGTATAAAGCCAGCATTTAGACGTGTTGCCAAGAGCTGTGAAGCCCACAAAATAAGCAGAAACTTAGCAAGCTCACTTGGCTGGACATCTACAACCTTGAGAGAAATCCAGTTCTGGTTTCCATTAACTGATTTTCCAATTCCAGGAACTCGCACAATAAGTAAGAGCACTATTGAGATGATCAATCCAAACCTGGCAAGGAGTTTCCAACGTTCGAGCGAGAGACGGGAGAGAAAAATTGCCATAGGAATGGAGATGACCAAGAAGATGAGCTGGCGGATAAAAATTGCTACGGATGAACCCTTAGTGTCGAGTGAATAGATCGACGATGCAGAGAAGACCATGATAAGACCGATTATCGATAACAATCCTGTTGAAATTAGCAATCCATAAAATGGAGCAGCAGGATTCTGTAACTTGCTCTTCGCTGGCGCTTTACTCATCCCAAAGCCTTCCGTACTGCATCAGTGAATCGGTCGCCACGATCGGCATAGGAAATAAATTGATCCATTGAGGCGCACGATGGTGCAAGAAGAACTGTATCTCCCTGAATTGCGCAAGATTGGGCTGCGGCAACGATTGCATCCATAAATGAGTTAGAGACTCCCCCGCGCTGATAATCAGCTGGTGGGTCAACGGCAATTACCTTCACATGCGGTGCATGTTCAGCCAGCGCTGTGGCAAAGAGTTCTCGATCTGTGCCAATAAGAATTGCTGCTTTGATTCGTGAGCTCGCGCGTTCAACCAAAGTGCTGACGTCGGCGCCTTTGGCTAATCCACCTGCAATCCAAATTACAGAGAGAGCCGAGAGTATTGAGGCGGTTGCAGCATGTGGGTTGGTTGCTTTGGAATCATCGATCCACGTGATTCCTTTATCTTCTGCTACAACTTCGATGCGATGGCGACCTAGCGTGAACGTAGAGAGGGCTGTGCCGATTGCCTCATGTGAGACACCAACTGTGCGGGCTAATCCTGCGGCAGCCAGCGCATTAGAAACATTATGCGGAACAGTTGGCTTCACATCTATGAGCTCTGCGATCATCGAAGCCTCTTGTGGATCTGAGACAAAGGCACGATCGACAAGAAGTTCTTCGACAATTCCAATCTCTCCAGGTCCTGGAGTATCCAGAGAGTAAAAGACTTTTCTGCCATTCCAGTGGGTGGTACGAGTTACTGTTTCTTTATCGTCCCCATTGAGTATTGCCGTCATCGAGCGGTCAAGAATTGAAATCTTCGCTTGCGCGTAACTTTCGAAACTTCCATGCCAATCAGTGTGATCATCTGCAATATTGAGAATTGCCGCCGCCACGAACTCAGCGCGCTGTAGCCAATGAAGTTGAAAACTTGAAAGTTCGAGGACAAGTACGTCATAAGCCTCATTACCGTCTACACACTCAATAACTGTTTTACCTACATTCCCGCAGGCAACGGCATGAATTCCGCCAGCTCGCAGCGCTGCCGCTGTCATTTCAACGGTAGTTGTCTTACCGTTAGTTCCAGTAAGTGCCAACCACTTCTGACCCGGAGATCGCTCTTCTTTAATTGCCCATGCAAGATCTATTTCGTTGAGTAATGTGATCTGAGCAGCTTGCGCTTGTGAGATGAGCGGATGGCTCTCTTTCCAGCCAGGCGAAACAAGTACAAAATCAAAATCAGAGACATTTACATCAGAGGGTTTAACGATATGGAATTCGCTACTAGTAATCTCTGATTCATCAACAAGAGTGACTTCGACTGCTCGCGCCTGTAGAGCGCGAGCAGATGCACATCCTGTGACACCCGCACCCAGCACAAGAATCTGCTTATGCTGGAGATCTCCGGAAAAGCTCATCTGTTTTTCCACGCAGCGCCTTTAGCCTGCGATCCAATCTGCATAGAAGAGACCAAGGCCTGCTGCAACACAGAGACCGGCAATAATCCAGAAGCGAATTACGATCGTTACTTCTCCCCAACCCATCAGCTCAAAGTGATGCTGAAGCGGAGCCATTTTAAAGACGCGCTTGCCGCCAGAAATTTTGAAGTAAAGAGTCTGGATGATCACTGACATCGTGATGATTACAAAGAGTCCACCCAACGGAATCAAAAGAAGTTCAATACGGAGCATGGTCGCAATTCCGGCGAGTGCACCACCGAGAGCAAGTGAACCTGTATCACCCATGAATATTTTTGCCGGGGATGCATTCCACCAGAGGAAACCGGTACACGCACCTGCAAATGCTGCAGCTAATACTGCGATATCAAGAGGGTCTCTTACTTCATAACAATTAATTCCGGGTGAAACCGCGCAGCTCTGTCCAAACTCCCAGACACCAATCAAAATGAATGAGATGAAGGTAAGAACTGAGGCACCGGAAGCAAGCCCATCTAAGCCATCTGTGAGATTTACACCGTTGCTGGTTGCTGTGACCATGAGCGCAACCCACACAACTACTAAGACTGCACCCAGTGTGATCGATGTATCTCTCACCGTTGATAGCTGAGATGAGATTGGAGTTAATCCATCTGAATCAGCAAACTTGGTGCCGAAGTATGCAAAAACTGATGCAACAATGATTTGCCCACTCAGCTTTTGACGTGAGTTAAGTCCCTTTGATTGTTTTCTCGAGACTTTGAGCCAATCATCTAAAAACCCTACGCATCCAAGTGCAATAACGAGCCCAATTACCAGCGCTGCAGAGGCAGTGATGGCATTTCCGCTAATTAGATGCGCGATCAGATATGCAGTGATAGCTGCGAAGATAATGATGATTCCGCCCATGGTGGGAGTTCCACGTTTTGTGTGGTGCGATGATGGGCCATCGTCACGAATGATCTGGCCGTATCCCTTTTTCGCCAGTGCACGAATCAGAAGAGGGGTACCAAAAAGTGAGAGTAAGAGTGCGAAGCCACCGGCGGCAAGGATCGTCTTCACTCTACTTCTCCCCCTGCTGCTATTTTTCTCTTCACAACTTCTTCAATCTCTTCTGCAAGAATTTCAAATCTCTCTGATCTAGAGGCCTTCACAAGAATCACATCTCCTGGCTCAATCTGTTCTGCAATGGCACGCGCACCGTTGCGATCACATAGATGCAGATTTGTTTGACCCTCACTCTGCTCCGCAGGTTGATAATCCGGTGCATCTACACAGACAAGATGATCAATTCCCATCTGATAGGCAAGGGTGCCAACTTGTTGATGGGCCGAGGCTGAAGACTCGCCGAGTTCTGCCATTTTTCCTAAGAATGCCCAGGCACGTCCACCACGTTCTTGAGCAAAGAGAATCAGGGTCCGCAAGGCCGCCTCTACCGCATCAGGACTTGCGTTATATGAATCATTAATCAGGAGTACTTCAGAGAATTCATGAATCTCCATACGCCACTTGCTCTCGATCAGCGCAGTGGAGAGCGCCGTTGCAATGGACTCGATTGAAAAACCAAGTGCGGTACCTACTGCTGCGCAGGCCAGCGCATTAGATATTTGATGTTCGCCAACAATGCGAAGACCTACTGCAGCTCTGCCATCAGGGGTGACTAGATCAAAGTGTGGACGACCTTCGCGCATCTCAACTTCTGTCGCTCTCACATCATCTGATTGCCCACTACCAAAAGTAAGGGTGCGGCCAGCATGGAGTGATTTCATCGCTTTAGTAAAAGGGTCGTACTGACCTAAGATTGCGATTCCAGATTCAGATAGCGAAGAAATCAACTCTGACTTTGTCTGTGCAATCGTTTCAATTGATCCAAATTCACCTAAGTGCGCCATTCCCACGCGAAGTACAACGGCAATATCTGGTTCTGCAATTGATGCTAGATGAGCGATATCTCCGGAATGTCGTGCACCCATTTCAATTACTGCGAACTTTGTCTCTGACGAGCAGGCCAATAGCGTCAGTGGCACACCCAGCTCATTATTGTAATTTCCGGATGGGGCAACAGTCTGACCATGCTGTGAAAGCATGTGGCGCAGAAGATCTTTAGTCGTGGTTTTTCCTTGTGAACCGGTGATGCCAACAACTTTTAAATCTTTCAACTCTGATCGTGCAAATCGCGCTAGCGATGTAATGGCAGCAGTCACATCTTGAACAAGAATGTGTCGTTGCGAGACTGCACGAGTTGTTATTGCAAGAAGAGCGCCATGAGTGAAGGCGTCGTCAACAAAATCGTGACCATCAACTTTCTCGCCACGTATTGCCAGGAAGATTCCCCCTCGTTCTACCTCCCTGGATTTCAAAGATGGGCCAGCGGTTACGAGAATATCTTCACCTGAAAGAGTGCCATCAACAATCTGAGCAATCTGCGATGCCAACATAGGGTTCATCGTTTCTCCTCAAGAATTTCTGCGAGAACGAGGCGATCATCAAAATCTATCTTTGCACCATTAATTTCTTGGCCATTCTCGTGACCCTTACCTAAAAGAAGAAGAGTGTCACCTGGTTGGCAGATCGAAACTGCATAAGAGATAGCTTCACGACGATCGATGATTACTCGAGATGGCTCAGAAATCTGAAGATGCTCAGTCATATCTCCCAGAATCTTTTTTGGATCTTCACTCCGTGGGTTATCACTTGTAAAAATGGCAATCCCGGCTTCTTGCATCAAAGCGCTTCCCATTAGTGGTCGTTTAGAAGAATCGCGGTCTCCCCCACAACCAAGAAGTGCGATGACCTTTCCGGAGGTGAACTCTGTCGCAGTGGTGATGACATTTCGCACCGCATCTGGAGTGTGGGCATAATCAACCAGCGCCGTGAAATTTTGACCCCGATCTACCGCTTCCATTCGTCCAGGTGCACCGTGAAGCTTGGGAATAATCGCAGCACAATCGAGTGGATCAATTCCGCACTCAATAGCCATTGCTAGAACTAACAAGATGTTATCGAGATTGAAATAGCCGTGAAGAGGTGTTGAGCTTTCAATCAAAACTCCCCCGACACCTCGAGCGGTAAAGGTGGTTCCACTACTACTAGGTGTTATCGAAGTGAAATGCCAGCTCGCTTTAGGATTATTGCGAGATAGCGATGTCGCTGGAATTCCGCACTCGTTGTAAAGGCGTAGCCCGAATTCAGAATCAATGTTTATAAACGCTTGATCAGCATATTCCAGGGTAAAGAGAGATGCCTTTGCTCTGTAGTAACTCTCCATATCAAGGTGAAAATCAAGGTGATCTTGTGAAAGATTTGTAAATCCAACCATGGCAAAGCGTGCGCCCACCATTCGCTGCATCACCATAGCGTGGCTTGAAACCTCCATCACCAGATGACGAAGATGGCGTTCGCTCATCGTTGCCGCGACTGCTTGGAGTGCATCTGCTTCAGGTGTTGTTCTTGCGCTAGCAACTCGATCACGTCCTATGCGCGTCTCGACAGTTCCAATCAAACCGCTATCGCGACCAGCTTCTTGAAAGAGTTGATAAAGCAAAGTACTAACCGTGGTTTTACCGTTGGTTCCGGTAACTCCGATGCTGACCATCTCCTGTATCGGTTTGCCGTATAGGTTTGCACTAATGACGGCCCCAGCAGTACGTGCATTGGGAACAATTATCACTGGCAGATCTTTAGCAAAGGTCGCACCTTGAGCATCGGTAAGAATTGCTCGAGCGCCCAGTGCTATTGCATTGGCTGCAAATTGTGCGCCATGAGTTTTCTCTCCTGGGTAAGCGAGAAAGAGATCTCCCGCCTGTACAGAACCATCAACTGATGTTGCTCCTGAGAAAGTGAGAGCGGGGTCAAGATCAATCGTGATGCCAATGAGGCGAGAGATTTCTTCGACTGTGATGGTGTGATCAAGGAGTGGGCGCATGGCTTATCCCCTCGAACTCGCTTGAGAAATCTTCGCGCTCTCTGCTTTTCTCTCTGCTCGAGCCATCTTGTCGAGTTCAGCTTTGTTGAGAGCGACAGGTAAGACTTCTGTTCCAGTAGGTGCAATGTGTCGACTCTGTAAAACAAAAGTCATAACTTTCTTGAACACCGGACCACCAAGAGCGCCGCCATAGTGGCCTGCCTTTGGATCTTGAATCGTTACGTTAATAACAAAAGCTGGAGCATCTGCTGGTGCAAAGCCAATAAATGAAGCTGTATACCCGCTGTAGCAACCACAGGTCTCGTTATAGCGCCACGCTGTTCCAGTCTTTCCAGCAACTCGATATCCAGGGATCGCCGCACTTGGCGCAGTTCCATGAGAAGAAACAACGCTCTCCATCATAAGGCGCATCTTTGCTGCAGTAGATGCGCTCACAACTTGAACACCTTTTTCATTTTTGAATTGAGTGAAGTTGCCAGATGCATCGCTGGTTCCAGCAATTACTGTTGGAGAAACTCGAATACCACCGTTGGCGAGTGTTGCGAAGATGCTTGTTGCCTGCATCGCATTAAGTGAATATCCCTGACCAAAGGCAACTGTCGGTGCAGTTGTGCCCGACCAATCTTTGACTGCCAATAATTTTCCAACGTTCTCACCTGGCAGGCCTACACCTGTTTTTAGTCCAATTCCAAATTTAGTGAGATAAGAATGGAGTTTGTCATTACTCATGGTCTCTGCAATTTTGATGGTTCCAGTGTTACTCGATTCCGCCAAGATTCCAGCCGTTGTTAATTTCTTAAGCGGGTGGCGATCGTGATCTTTAAAATCTTCGCCGCCACGACGAATCTTGTATGGGACATCAAAGACCGTTTCTGGAGAGACTTTGCCTTCTTCTAGCGCCGCGGCCAGCGTCATAACTTTTCCAGTAGATCCCGGTTCATACACATCTTGAACTGAAGGATTTCGCATTAAATCTAAAGATACGTTCTTGGTGTCATTGGGATTAAATGTTGGAGCGGTTGCATGAGCTAAGACCGCTCCGGTTTTTGGATCCATGACAATTACAGTTCCGCTACTTGCACGAGCCTTCTTTACAGCCTCCGCAATCGCTTTTGAGGCAACCCATTGAATGTCTCGATCAATTGTGAGTCTTACAGTTGTACCAGCTTGGGCTGCGACGATTTCAGATTGCGATCCAGGAATTTCTGCTCCACGGCCTCGCGCATATGAATACGCACCAGGGGTTCCAGTAATTGAAGAATTCATACTCAACTCAACACCTGATGCGCCTAAGCCATCTTTACGGACAAAACCTACGAGAGAGGAGACAAGATTTCCGGATGGATATTCGCGAACATAGTTTCGTTCTGGGAAGAATCCCGCAATTCTCTTGTCATACTCCTTATTGCTTAACGTTGAGTTGTATTTATCAATTGCAAGAGAGAGTCGATTCCACGTACTTGGTTCAGCGCTCTCAAGCACCATTGAGTATCGCTTGATTCCTGTAATTGCCGTGGTTACTTCTTCTACAGTAAGGCCAAGAATAGGAGCAGCAAATGCAGCCACTCGAGCATGATCCTTGATCAACTTCTGGTCGACAACGATATTGATCGCCGAGACGCTGCGAGCAAATGCGACTCCGTTGATATCGGTGATGTCACCTCGAGGCGCCGGAATAACACGAGTCGACTCCATCTCATTCGCTGCCTTCAGCGTGTATTCGGCCGACTGAATTCCTTGAATCTGCACTAGTCGTGCAGCGAAGAGCATGAATACGATTAAAAGAAGAATGAAGAGGGTGCGGATGCGCTTCATTAATAAATCAAAATTACCCACGTGTAATCCCACTCTCATCTGTGACAAGAGGAATCTCTTGGGTCAAATTAAGGAAAGTTGGATCTTCAGATGGGCTCATGCCTAACGCCGCCGCCTGATTCGCTAACGCTTGTGGGGATGAGAAAGTCTCCATTTTCCGTGAGATCGCTTCTCGCTGATCTGCAATCATCTTCGACTCATATTTCAACTCTGAGAGAACGAAGGCATCTTGTGCGAGCAGGGTGTTGATTCCGAGTAAAGCCAGGAATCCAATAACTGCAACAAGTGATACAAATTTAGCAAAATACTTATGTGTGGCTTGAGTTCCCTCAGAAGTCTGCGGAACGATCTTAAGTAACGCACGTGATGATTGCGTCATCACCCGTTCACGAGTCTGTTGTGCGAGAGCAGCGATTGACATCAGGCAGCCACTCTCTCTATCGCGCGAAGACGGACTGATGTTGAACGTGAGTTCTCATCTTGTTCGGCTTGGCTAGCTTTCTCGCTCGCCTTGATCACGAGTGAAAACTTTGCGGCAAATTCTGGAAGCTCCATAGGAAGATCACGAGGACTCTTTGAGGTTGATGCCTCAACGAAGAACTCCTTAACAATCTTGTCTTCCAGTGATTGAAAGGACATCACAACTACTCGGCCACCAACTTCAACCAAATTCAAAGCTTGCGGAATTGCTCGAGTGATCGCTCCAAGTTCATCATTGACAGCAATCCGTAGCGCTTGGAAAGTGCGCTTTGCAGGATTGCCGCCCGTACGACGGGTTGCAGCAGGAATGCTCTCTTTCACGAGCGTTGCCAATTGCATGGTGGAGTTAAGGGGTGCAATAGCTCTGGCTTTAACGATGTTTTCAACGATTCGAGTGGCAAATTTCTCTTCCCCAAATGTGCGCAGAATCTTTACCAAAGCGCCGGGTTCGTAGTGATTAACAATTTCAAATGCAGTGATGACCTGAGTGCTATCCATACGCATATCTAGCGGAGCATCGTGAGAGTATGAAAATCCACGATCACTTTCATCTAGTTGCATTGATGAAACGCCAAGATCAAAGAGAACACCTGAAAGCTGTGAGTAACCGTGCGCAGTGACGACATCAGTAATGCTGTCAAAGACTGCGTGTGAAGTGATTAGACGATCACCGAAAACTGACAGACGCTCACGTGCTTGTACTAGCGCACTTGGATCACGATCAATTCCAATAACGATTAATTCTGGGAAGCGAGAAAGTAGCGCTTCTGTATGTCCGCCCAATCCAAGTGTTGCATCAACAACAACTGGCGTACGTGAAGATTCTATGGAAGGAGTAAGTAGATCAATGCAACGATCGCGCATTACTGATATGTGCTTCATCTTCTCCCCCATTCCTTTTCTGCATTTATCTCTTTTTCATATTTCGCTCTCTCAACTCTGGTCACCGCCGGCCGACGGATCTCACGAAAGCGACGCCGGGGAAGGGGCGCCGCTGTCGGCCTTAAAACCTAGGCATTGGGTCGACGGTGGCCACAATCGAGAGAGCGCTATGTAGTTGTTGTATTTCTATTTAGTTTTTTATAACTTAGAAGAGTCCGGGAAATACCTCTTCTGAAACATCAGCAAAACCTTCTTCACGATCTGCCAAATACTTATTCCATGCCTGCGCATCCCAAATTTCAACGCGAGTATTTGCACCAATAACAACGCACTCTTTTTCAAGTCCTGCATATGTACGAAGACCTTGTGGAATCGTGACGCGACCTTGACGATCAGGAATTTCATCGTGTGCGCCGGCAAACATCACGCGCTGATAATCACGAGCTGCTTTTGCAGTAACTGGCGCTTGTCTTAGCGTCTGTGTAAGAGTTTCAAATTCAGTTGATGGAAAAACATAGAGACAACGTTCTTGACCTTTTGTAATAACAAGACCTGCAGAAAGTTCTTCGCGAAATTTCGCGGGAAGAATTAATCGACCTTTTTCATCAAGACGGGGTTCGTGAGTGCCTAGAAACATCTCTTACCCCTTCCCCAAGGTTGAATCTGATTGAGCGTGTATCCCTGCTCAATCCCCCACTTTACTCCACTTTCCTCCTTTTTCAACCACCCTTCCCCACCATTCCCCCTTTTTCGCCCCACCTCTCCCCACCGCTGGGAGATGAAAAAAGCCCGCCTTGTGGGCGGGCTTGAACGGGAAAAGTAGAGGGTTTACTCGAAGTTGCGCTGATCCCAACGATCCTGCAGGCGGTCACCGAGCTTCTTGCGAGCGCGTGGAGCCTTACCTGAGCCTTTAGAGGCGGCTGGAACGAGGGCACCTGGAGCGGTAAGAGCGCGGTAGATCAGAATTGAGCCTGTGAGGGCGGTAAGAAAGCCACCTAGGCCAATAAACGTAATTTGAGCAATCAGCCCTCCAAAGAGGATCGCTAACCCGGCAATAACTAGGGCAACCCCAAGGCCAAGTCGATTGCGCGAAACCCCAGAGGAGCCAGACATCGCGCTGACAAGACGTGGGTCATCAGCGGCGAGGGCTTCTTCCATCTGCGCCAATAAGCGTCTTTCGTGTTCGGAAAGTGGCATATAGATACTCTAGAACAACTTTTTCGATAGGGCTACTCGTAGAGCCTTCCACGTAGGAAGTTATTCGTCACTCTCATCAATCAGACGCCCCGGCCGAACGCTATTGCCCCCAAAACGCGCTTTCGCAGCGTCAATACCGCCCTGTAGCTCCCGCCAACTCGACTCACGAGCACCTAAGACCAGCTGTTCGTGGGTATCGGTATGGAGGTTTTCCAGACTCACACCAACTAGTCGAATCCGAGCGCGTTCAATCGAGAGCGCCTCATAGAGCCCCTTAGCAACCTCGTAAATCTCATGGGTGGTATCTATCGGTAGCGGAAGAGTCTTTGATCTATTAACCGTTGTGAAATCAGCAAAGCGAACTTTGAGGGTAATTGTTTTAGCAAAGAGTGAGCGTTCGCGCATGCGAGAGGAGGCACGTTCGCACATCCGCAGAATCTCTTTTGCCACAATCTCAGGATCATCGATATCGCGATCAAATGTTTCAGCAGCGCTAATACTTTTATCTGGCTCTTCCGGAATTACATCGCGATCATCTCTGCCCCACGCAAGTTCATAGAGTGATTCACCTGCTGCCTGTCCTAGCGCGCGAATCAGAGTTTGTTGCGGCGTCTGCGCGATATCTCCCACAGTGTGAAGCCCCAAACGTTCGAGGGCTTCATTGGTCTTTGGCCCTACTCCCCACAGCGCAGAGACAGGTAGTGGATGTAGAAAAGTAAGAACGCGATCTGTAGGAATTTCTAGTATTCCATTTGGCTTACATCGTTGTGATGCTAGCTTTGCAATGAACTTAGAGGATGCGATACCCACAGAACATGTGATTCCTTCTTGCGCTTCTACCTTTGCGCGAATTGCCGTAGCGATTGCTCGACCATCACCGAGTAGGCGTCGCGCCTTTGTGACATCAAGGAATGCTTCATCGAGTGAGATCGGTTCGACCAGTGGAGTGAAGGAGTGAAAGATCTCCATGATGTGCTCTGATACTTCGCTATAGCGCTTATGGTCAGGCGGAATAAAGATTGCGTGTGGTGCCAGCCTTTGTGCACGGCCCACCGGCATCGCAGCTTTAATTCCAAATTTGCGCGCTTCGTAATTTGCAGATGTGACAACACCGCGCACTCCTGCGCCAATGACAACAGCTTTGCCTTTGAGTTCTGGGTGATCGCGTTCGGTCACGGATGCAAAGAATGCATCCATATCCACATGCAGGATCGTGGGTTCGTGCGCGCCACTCATATGGCTACCTTACTGTTCTGCCATTTCTCATAGGCGTTACGTAGATCCCACGCCCCTGTGGCGCGGATAGAAATACCGCGTTCTCCTGTACGCCTGGTAACTCCACGCACAAGAATCAGCGATGTTGAGTAGAGAAGGCCTGCGCTACTAGTCTGCACATCACTAAAGAAGGTGCAATCGCTGCAGCCATATCCATCATCGAGAGTCAGAAAGATCACGCGTCGACCAGAGCGAATGGGTGGAGTCTGCAGCGCAACCTTTACTCCGGCAACTAAAACTTCGGCCCCTGAACGCTGCGCAAGAAGATCGCAAGAGCGCACCACACCCATTGCATTAAGAAATGGGGCATAGAACTCAAGCATGTGATGAGTGATATCCATACCTAGTCGTTCTACCTCATGGCGTACTCGTTCGTTAGTGGTGATATCAGGTAGTCCGCTTGAGATCAGTGCGGGAGGTGTAAAACCAAATGTCATCTGCGCGCCACCGATACCTTTCTTGCCACTTCTTGCCGAGTGTGATTTCTCAATATCATTCAGATGTAGAAGAAGATCACGATGATTAATTTCGCTGGTACCAATGGAGTGAAGTTCATCAAAGCCACCAGTGAGAATCAGTGACTCGGTAACAGGAGTAGAGGCTCCGCTTCGTGCAATGAAATCTGCAATATCGATATAGGGGCGACCGCTAACAATTGACTTCACCTCTTGATCACTAATGCCAGAGATAGATGAAAGCGCGATACGAATTGCTTGCCCACCTTCGCGTTCTTCCACCCGATATGTTGAATCAGATTTATTAACATCGAGGGAAGCTAAAGTGATTCCCATCTGTCGCGCCTCATCAAGGATTAGCCGTTTGGGGTACATCCCTGGATCATGTGTAAGAACCCCGGCGATAAATTCTGCCGGGTAGTGAGTCTTCAGCCAGGCAGATTGATAGGTAGGCAGAGCGAAAGCTGCTGCATGTGCCTTACAGAATCCAAAGGATGCAAAGGCGCGCAAGATCTCCCAGACCTTAGTGATGACAACAAGTGCGTATCCCTTCTGGGTTGCAGCAGGAAAGAACCAATCGCAGACTTCTTGCTGGCCCGCCTTATCCCCCAGTGATCGCCGCTTCTCATCAGCTGCTGCCAACGAAATGCCGGTCATCGTTGCGATAATCGAAATCACCTGTTCGTGAAAGACAACAACGCCTTCAGTCTCTTGCAGAATCGGTGCCAGATCAGGATGGATGACATCGGCTGCGGTAAAGCCATGACGTGAGTTGAGAAAGGGAGCGATCATGTCGCTCTTTACCGGTCCTGGGCGAAAGAGTGAGATATCGATAATCAGATCGTTAAATGAACGAGGATTTAATTTACCTACCAATTCACGTTGTCCCGGACTTTCAATCTGAAAGATTCCTAAGGTTCGCGTGGATTGAATCAACTGATAGGTCTGATAATCATCGAGTGAGATGGCATCGATATCAATCTTCTTCTCTTGCGTCTTCTCAATTTCGGCTAGCGTGTAAGCAATCGTTGATTGCATCCGTACGCCCAAGATATCGAGTTTAAGCAGACCAATATCTTCAACATCATCTTTATCAAATTCGACCATAGGAAATCCACTGGCATTGATATGTAGTGGGATGCGATCTAAGAGCCCACCATCGGAGAGAACAATTGCGCAGGGGTGCATTGCAAGGTGACGCGGCAGACCATCGAGCTCTTGCGCAAGAGCTACCGTCATCGCCATTAGCGGTGCCGATGTATTTAAAGTTTTCAGTTCAGGTAGCGATTGCAGTACCGCTTGGATATTGCGAGCACGTACATGTGGCATCGCTTTAGCAAGAAGATCAATCTCAGCAGCCGGCAGACCCAGTGCAGCACCGGTATCGCGAATGGCATGGCGGGCACGATACGTATCAAACATGGCAACTGTTGCAGCGCGCGAGATAGCACCTGGCTCTTGCAGCGATTGGGACCCATAGCGATCAAAGACCATCTGATAAATCTCAAGGCGGCGATCTGATTCGACATCAATATCAATATCGGGAAGGGCTGCGCGTAACGGTGAACAGAAGCGCTCCATGAGAAGTCCATGGCGCATCGGATCTACCCCTGAAATACCGAGTAAGTGGCAGATCAATGAACCGGCACCGCTACCTCGTGCTGCAACACGTATTCCGTTGTCGCGTGCCATCTGTGCAATATCTGCAACGGTGAGAAAGTAAGACTCGTAACCAAGGGATGCAACTGTTGCTAACTCATCATCTAAGCGAATACGGGCAGCCTTCACATCTGCATTTGCGTTGTAGCGCCAATGAATTCCAGCCTCTACTCGCGAACGTAAAAGTGTGCGCATAGAACTCTGCGATGTGGCCCCAACAATATGTGGCTCAGGCAGATGAATTCCGCCAAGACCAATATCGCGCGCCGGAGAAAGTAGAGCACGCTCTGCCCATTCGCGCGTAGTTTTTAAAAGTGCTCGCGGGGTTGCCTCACCTGCTGCACGTGCAATCTCTGTTGCAACAAGTGTCATCTCTTGGCTGCTCTTTAAATACGCTTCAGCGTTGCGACGTTCGATGTGTCGGTAATCCAGCGGAACAAGTTGGCGAGCGCAATCTAAAAGATCTGCAATCGGACCATCGCTGCGACTGCGCATCCGTACTGCATTGGTAATCACCGCATCGATATCGTGATCGCGTGCAAAGACTAAGGACCTAGCAGCGTGGGCTGTCGATCCCGGTCCATTGCCCGCAACTAGATGAGAGACGCATTCGATGGCGTGATCTGCAAAGAATTCACGAGTAGCGTTAAAAAGATCAAGGGCCCGCTCTGGATGGTGAGCCGCTAATTCATAACTCAGTGGTGATTGCGGGCCGTGGAGAAGATGAAGGTGAGTGCTATGTGCACTGAACTTTTCGAGTAGCTCTAAGGTGATTCGTGTATTGCCGCCATCTTTATTGATATGCAGCCCTGTCAGAAAACGTACAAGGTGAGCCCATCCTCCATCACCATGTGCCAAGACAGTTACGCGTTGTTCAGGAGTTTTCTTATCGCTGCCTGTGATCTCTATCGGCAGATTGATTCCGATAATCGGTGCAACGCCATTGGCAACACATGCCTTAGCAAAACGAATAGCCCCTGAAAGAGTTGCACGATCTGTGAGAGCAAGTGCCGGCATTGCATATTCACGCGCTTGCTCGACAAGATCATCTGGCTGCGTTGTTCCATATTTCATAGAAAAAGCGCTAGCAACGCGGAGGTGGATAAAACTCATGAGCTATCTAGACCGACCTAATAAGCCACTGCCCTGTAGCTTCATCGCGTTCGATTTCAAATGTTGTCACTGCGCCAATTGGTGCAGCCTCTACTGTCCATAAAGCACGCGCTCCATCATCAGGGCGATAGATGCCATCGCTCACTCGGTTCCACCATCCACCTGCTTCACACCAGCGCGAGAGAACGGTATGAATACGAAAGCGACGACCTTTAAAGGTGAACTCGATTGGTGTCGCTAGCGCCCCCACGCCATCTGCAAGGACTTCATAAGATGGACGTATCTCCGGGACTGACATCTTTAACGCCTTCTTTCTTGCCGTGTGGACAATTCGAACAGATGTTCGAAAAGTAGCCCAGACCCCTGACAAGAGCAAGCCCGTAGTGCGACACACCCACGCTCGCAGAGGGTGGAAATAGTTGAAATTTCAACTACATGCCCTACCCTAGGAAAGTAAGAGAGTCCGCAGATGGACTCGCCACCAATTAGTCAAAATCAAGGAGAAATATGAACGTCGTCCTATTTATCGGCCAGGTGCTCTTCGCAGCCCTATTCATCACATCAGGCATTGGTCACTTCGCAAAGCTTGAAGCAATGACCGGCTATGCACAGTACAAGAAGCTCCCAGCAGCAAAGCTCGGAGTTATGGCAAGTGGACTCTTCTTCCTTGTTGGCGGAATCTTGATCGTCATCGGCACATACGTCGATCTCGGTGCACTTCTGATCGCAATCACACTCGTACTTGCAGCAGTGATCTTCCATAACTTCTGGAAAGAAACTGATGCAAATACAAAGATGCAGGAGCAGATCGCATTCAATAAGGACATCTCACTTGCAGGTGCAGCACTCATCCTCGTTGCACTTGTCGCATCAGGAGCAGTCACAGCAGATGATCTTCTATTCAATATCGGAAGCATCTCGTTCTTTAACTAAATTGAACGTTCACAAGAAAGCCCCTAGGAAACTAGGGGCTTTCTTCTTTTCCCCATTCATATCTGAGAGTATTCAGCCATGGAGATCTTTGGTGCACTGATAGCAGGAACTTTTATCGGCAGCGTCCTTGGATTTGTGGGTGCCGGCGGTGCGATGTTGGCAGTGCCAATCTTGATCTACGGATTTGGTTTTGAACCCTCAGTTGCATCTACCGCTGCTCTTGCCGTCGTAGGTGCTGCAGCACTTTCGGGGGCTAGCGCAAAGATTAAAACAAAGCAGATCTATTACAGAGATGCTGTAGTCATCTGGGCGATCGGATTAACGACAAATATTGGCTTCTCTTCCATCGTCCACACACTCTCAGAAGATTTCATCGCAATCGGCTTTTCACTCGTCATCATCTTCGCAGGGCTGAGCATGCTTGGCTCTCCGCTCACAACAATCCATAAGCGCATGAGTTGGCCTGTACTCATCGGCATCTCTCTACTTATCGGATCAATCACCGGCCTCTTTGGAATCGGTGGCGGCTTCCTTGTTATCCCTGTACTTGTGTTGGGATTTGGCACCTCGCATGTGATTGCTGCAGGGACTGCGCTCTTAGTTATTGCCATGAACTCAGCTACCGCGCTGCTTGGTCACAACGCTTTATGGAGTGAAGTCTCTTGGGATATTCCACTGATTATGGGTGCAAGTGCAGTCGTTGTTGCCCAGATTGCTTCGCGCATCAAATTGCCCATTCAAGATGCGTTGTTGCGAAAGATCTTTGCCTACCTACTTTTTTCCGTCGCGATTTTTAGCTTGGTGGAGCGACTCTTTATCGCCTAATGACGGTCCTTGGCAGTATGAATTGTTCGCGACAGGTAACCCGACAGAAAGAGCATTGAGATTGGGAAGAAGAGTGCCACAGGAAGACTAGTAATTTCAGAGATCAAACCAGTCAGGGTTGGACCAAAGAAGTAACCTGCAATGCCAATAACACCCACACGAGCCATCGCAACAGCAGGTGCAACTCCTGGCGTGGCTCCTGCAGCCAAGATAAATGCAGGAAACATTGGACCAATACCAAATCCAACGGCAATAAATCCCAGGTTAATGATGATCAACGCAAGCAATGGACGTGTATCCGATAGTGGAACTGCAATCAAAATTGCTGCACCCCACAAAGCTCCACCAATGTATCCGCCGAGCTTTACAGTCAGTGCTGGACCAAAGTGATCTAACATTTTATCGCCGAGCAATCTGCTCACAATCATGGCCAATGCAAAGCTGGCAAACCCAGATGCATTAATTCCCTTGTCGTATCCCATGTCATCGCGAAGCAAGATTCCGGCCCAATCACTTGCAGCACCCTCTCCAATGAGAGAGCCAAGCAAACCAATACCTAGCCCCCACAGCGGAAGAACGCTCTTTCCGAAGAGAGGAATCTTTGCACTCGTCTCTTCTTCGCCACCATCATGATCATCAAGATCACCTGGAAGTAAGAAGAACGCTGCAGGAATAAATGCAATGCCTGCAAAGATCGCAATTGCCACAAGGTTCACTTCGTAAGAAACAAAGCGCGCAATTGATCCACCAAGAACCGTGGTGAGAAATGCACCCACGCTCCACATCGCGTGAAGTCGCGACATGCAGCGCTTTTCGATGATCTTCTCAACGATAAATCCTTGTGAGTTAAGGCAGATATCCATAAGCGAATATCCAAAGCCCATCACAAAGAGTGAGAGCACAAGCATCGGGGCAGAATTGGCAAGACCCATTCCTGCAAGGCCCAACGGCATAATTGAAATTGCAACTTGAGTAATTCTGCGAGAACCAAAGGTGTGAATGGCTCTTCCACCAATTTGTGCACCGCTCACAGAACCGAATGTGCTAGCAAGCAAGATAAATCCAAATTGACCATTGGTGAGCCCGATAGCATCTTTAATTTCTGGAATACGTGGAACCCAACCCATCGAGACCATACCCATCAGAAGGAACATCGCTAGAAGTGACTTGCGAGCTTGCTCGGCAATTGCGACAGGGGCTGTTGCACGAAATCTCTGTGGGCTCATAGCGGCTAACGCTAAACCATCAGAGGGCAATCGACAGACCTCATTGAAGATGTCGTACTATCCATATGTGGATCACATACTCGAACGCGCATCGGTAAAGCGTGCACAAGAAGCGATGGATCGCCTCAATGTCACTGGTCGTATTCATGCTTTAAGTGAAAGTGCCCGCACTGCCCAAGAAGCCGCCGATTCACTCGGGGTTGAAGTAGGCCAAATTGCATCTTCCTTAATCTTTAAACTTCCATCAGGCGGAGCGCTTCTGATTATTACAAGCGGACGCCATCGTGTTGATACAGATCTAGTTGCCAAGAATCTGGCAATCGAAAAACTTGCTCGAGTTGATGCAGACTTTGTAAAAGAAATTTCCGGTTACTCGATAGGGGGCGTGAGCCCATTAGGGTGGATTTCAAAGCCAGAAATCATCCTTATTGATGAAGCCCTCAACGATTATGAAGTTGTCTGGGCTGCCGCCGGCCACCCTCATGCTGTCTACCCAACGTCCTACGATGAATTACTCAATTGCACTGGCGCTACGCCAATGGTTGTTGGAGATTAATTGTGTCTCAAGTAGTCGTCGCATATTTCTGGACTATTAAGAAATCCGATCTTCCCTTTGCTCTCTTTTCGATGGCACGCGATCGCGGTCGTTTACGTAGATCTGCAGGTGTGAACTTTGCGAAGATGTTGGGTACCGGCACTGGCGAGAATTTCACACCAAGTGATGCCGATCTGACACGTTGGGGTGCCCTTGTTGTTATCGATGAAGGTACTTTGGAGTCAATAGATTCACTACCTGTGGTTCGTTCTTGGAATAAACGAGCACTTCATGAAGTGCGGCTGGTCCTCGATCCGATTTCGGCACACGGTCTGTGGTCAGGTTCAAATCCATTTGATTGGAGTGTTACTCCAACGGCAGATTCTCAAATTGTTGCAATTACGCGTGCGCGCATTAAGTGGAGTCAGAACTTTAGGTTTTGGAAGGCAGTGCCTCCAGTTTCAGCAGACCTGCACCAATCCCCTGGGTTGATTGCAGCTATCGGTATAGGTGAAGCGCCAATTGGACTACAGGGAACTCTCTCGCTCTGGGAGAACGGAAAAGTCCTACGTGATTTTGCATATAAAGGTCAGGCACATCAGAGGGCAATAGAGGCGACAGCGCAGTACGACTGGTATGCCGAGGAGTTATTCTCGCGCTTTGCAGTACGTAATGTGCGCGGAAAACTCTAGTAAGGCAGACTTAGCCTATGTCGATTCGAGATTTCACACCACGAGCAAATCGTCGTCGTGGGCAGTCTCAACGCTCAAAAATCTTTCTTGCTGTAGTACTCGCTGTAGCAATCTTGCTGCAGATTCCGTATCCACTCTTGGATGGAAGAGCACTCGAGATATTTACACTCCTTACGGTGTATTTCGGTGCGGCCGCAATGTTGCTACATGCCCGATTAAGTTTTGGAAATAAATTTGCCCTTACCTATCTCGCGATAACTGCGCTATTTGCATGGGTGATTGAAACCATCGGAGTTAACACCGGGTGGCCTTTCGGTGTTTATGAGTACAGTGAAACTCTTGGCGTCTTTATCTTTGATGTCCCCTTAGTCGTCCTCTTTGCTTGGACGATGATGGCCTACCCAGCGATGATTGCTGCTAGGCGAATTGCGCGCGGTTGGGTATTTCTCTACGGCGGTGCAATATTGATGGGTTGGGACCTCTTCTTAGATCCACAGATGGTTGCAGCAGGACGTTGGACTTGGGAAGTTACTGGCGCATCATTTCCTTACGCACCAGAGATTCCATTGTCGAACCCATTTGGATGGTTACTCTCTGGGCTTACGTTGATGGCAATCTTGAACTTTATTCTTCCAACAGAGCGTCGCAAAGATGCTCCGGGCACGATGGTTGCCGACATCTTTTTAGCGTGGAGTCTTGTTGGCGGATTTATTGCGCAATTTTTCTTCTTCGGTCGACAGGGGCTCGCCTTATTCGCGTTCTTAATTTACGGCTTAATCCTTGCTCCGTACTTCTTTACGCAGTGGCTTAACCGTAGCTAACTGATATGTCCGCGCTTCTTAGTTTGTCGGTTGTAATCAACGCCTTTCTATTAAGTATGGCAATCTTTAATGCCATCACCATTATTCGACCACGCTCGCAGAGTTCGCATGATTTGAGTTTTTCTCTCCTTGTTCCATGTCGCAATGAAGCGGAGAACGCAACAGATCTTGTTGCCTCACTACGCGCACTTGATCATCCCAACTATGAAGTGATCTTTATTGATGACAACTCAACGGATGGCACCGGAGATTTGTTGCGTGAGGCAATTGCTAGCCGTCCGTCAATGAAGGTAATTACTGCAGCCCAACTTCCAGATGGTTGGAAGGGAAAACCTTGGGCGTTATCGCAAGGACTTACCCATGCAACTCATGATTACATCGTCACCATCGATGCTGATGTGCGACTAGAGCCACATGCACTCTCGGCTATGGACGCTGTTTTGCAAAGAACAGGTTCGGATTTTCTCTCTCCCTATCCACGCCAAGAAGCGATAACGCTTTCCGAGAGATTGATTCAACCACTCTTGCAGTGGACATGGATGACCACGGTTCCGCTTCGCCTTGCCATGCAAAGTTCGCGGACATCATTAGCTGTTGCTAATGGACAGTTTCTCTTGGTGAAGAAGAGCGCCCTCATCTCATGTGGTGGGTTTGCGACAATCAAATCGAGCGTTCTAGATGATATTGATCTGGCACGCGCGTTAATCCACGGTGGATTTCACGGTGGAGTCTGTGATGGTTCAACAATCGCCTCAACTCGCATGTATTCATCGTTTAGAGAAATTCGTGCTGGGTATGGAAAATCAATGTCCACAGGATTTGGTGGAATCTTTGGTTCTCTCGCACTTGTTTTTGTAATGGCAGTTTCTGGAATTCTGCCCTTTATCGGTTCGATTGCAGGCTCCCCCATCGCAACAGCATCTCTGCTTATGGTTATAGCCTCACGAATAGTCTCGGCTATTTCATCGCGATCACTTCTTATTGATGCTCTCTTGCATCCCATCTCTGCGTTTCTCTTTATCTACTTGTTGATCTATTCAAATCTCTTCCACTCAAGGATTACGTGGAAAGGCCGGCCAGTATGAGTAATGACAAGAAAGATGTAGTTGTTATTGGCGCAGGAATAGGCGGAATGGCAACGGCTGCGCGTCTTGCAAAAAAGGGATACCGCGTTCAAGTATTTGAAGCCAGCAATCGCCACGGTGGAAAATGTCGAACAGAGTGGATTAATGGGTACGCATTCGATACAGGTCCATCACTTCTCACGCTGCCTGCTGTCTATCGCGATCTCTTTCAACGTACGGGCGATGTCCTAGGCAGAGTTGTTGAACTCAAGCCGGTAGATCCTTCATTTGATTATCGCTTCCATGATGGAACTTCTGTGAAGTTTGCCAACCTTTCTCGAAAGAAAACCTTAGAAGCAATAACAGATTCATACGGCGCTGCTGCATCACTTGAATGGGATCAGATCATGCGCCGAGCCGAGGCAATGTGGGATGTTTCGCGCGAGCCCTTTATTGAATCAGAGTTGAAATCTATCGCCTCACTCCTAAAGCGTAGATCGCTGATGAGAGATCTCTTTGTAATCGCACCTTGGAAATCAATCCGTGGGCTAGCAATTAAGAGTCCACACCTTCGCAAAATTCTTGACCGCTATGCCACATATAGCGGATCTGATCCACGCGTTGCCCCTGCGGTCTTATCGTCGATCGCCTTCGTTGAAGAGGCATTTGGTGCCTGGCATATCACCGGCGGAATTGGAAAGTTAGGAGATGCTCTTTATCAACGCTGCTTAGATCGCGGAGTTACTTTTGAGTTTAATACTCGAGTTTGCGAAATCACTCACGATAAGGCAGTCGTGACAGGAGTAGCACTGACAGATGGCCGCACAATCCCTGCGGCAATAGTTGTCGCTAATGCCGATGCGGGAATGATTTATTCAAGCCTGATCAAGAACCCACCGGCATCTGTCCGTAAGGCATCTCGCGCAATAGCAAAGATGGAGCCCTCACTTGCTGGTTTCTCGCTATTGCTTGGACTTCGTCCATCAGATGCACCAAAGCTTGAACACCACACAGTTTTATTTCCAGATAATTACGATGAAGAGTTTGAATCTATCTTTACCAAGAATGTTCCGGTTGAAGATCCAACGATCTATATCTGTGCTCCACACGATGAGACCATGGTTGAAATAGAAGGCCATGAGGCTTGGTTTGTACTTGTAAACGCCCCACGTCACGGAGCCGATAGTTTTGACTGGAGCGATCGAAATTTTGCTGAACAATATGCGCAGCAGATTATTGATCGCATCGAAGCCCGCGGTATTCAGGTTCGCAGCCGCCTTGAACTTCTAGAGATTCGCACCCCCGCAGATTTAGAGGCGAGCGTCTTAGCACCTGGTGGTTCGATCTACGGTACTTCTAGTAATGGTTCACAGAGTGCCTTTAATCGCGCAAAGAACCGCAGTCCGCTCAAAGGTTTGTACTGTGTTGGAGGGAGTGCTCATCCCGGCGGAGGTCTACCTCTTGTGGGGCTAAGTGCAGAAATTGTTGCGCAGGCAATACTTACGCAAGATGGCGGCGAGCAGCTCTCATCACTTGATAGACACTAAAGGTTGCCATCGCTGTAAAGATATAGATCGCAACTGGCGCAAAAGAAAAGCTCAGTAGTTCCAGGACCATAAAGATTGCAATTGCACTGGCGCGTACTGGTCGTTCTGCAATAGTGACAACTCCAATTTCATGAAATCCAAGAGATGCCATTCGGGCTCGGGCATATTCCTGGGTGAGTGCAAGGGCGAATAGCGCTAAACAAATCTCTGGAGGAATCCCCCATTGATACAGGGCAAAGAACCAGAGTCCTTCTGTGATGCGATCAGCGATGGCATCAAGGATTGCACCAAATCGACTGACCTTGCCTGAAACAATCGCAACGCTTCCATCAACGCCATCGCAAATTAGTGAAAGCACTAGGAAGAGCAGTCCGATTGCCGAGTATGGATAGAAGAGCAGCGCAACACCGCTGAGTACACCCAGAAGAGTAAGAATGTTGGGAGTTATGCGAAGCGCACTTAAACCTCGAGCGATGACGTAGGAGATGCTCAGCCATCCCTTAACGATTCCCTTAACTTCGGCATCGAGATGAAGTGTGCTCCACGATGCAAAGAACTCTTCGCGTTTCATCCCTTAGCGCCGATCTTGCAAAGATTCAAAGATCTCACTTGTGGCAGTTGAGCTATTCATTGTGTAGAAGTGAATTCCTGGTACTCCCGCATCAATCAAGTCATTACAGAGATTAAGTGCGATCTCTACTCCAAGTTTGCGCACATCTTCTGGATTATCTTCAACGGCGGCAAATCGTGATGCGATCGAATCAGGAATTGGCGTTCCACCAAGCTCTGCCATCTTGGTCAACAACTTCACATTTGTAACAGGAAGTACACCCGCAATAATCGGCATTGTTGATCCACGTTTTGCTAGAGCGTCAACCAATCGCTTCCACTTATCTACTTCGAAGAAAAATTGTGTTGTTGCAAAAGATGCACCGAGTGATTCCTTACGTAAGAGGACGTCGATATCTTTATCAAAATTACCCTCAGAGTTGGGGTGACCATCAGGAAAGGCGGCAACGCCGATCGTAAAATCACCTTGTTCGCGCGCTAAAGTGATCAGTTCGTCAGCGTGAGTCAGTCCACCATCAACTGGTGTCCATGGTGCACGTGGTCCACCAACAGGGTCACCACGCAAAGCCAAGATACTTTTGATTCCAGATTCGGTATATCGATGCAAAATCTCGATCAGTTCATCGCGAGTAGAACCGACGCATGTTAAGTGTGCAACGGTTGGAATACTGGTCCGCGCAGTGATCTCTGATGTGATGCGTATTGTGCGATCGCGAGTGCCGCCACCTGCGCCATATGTAACGGCGACAAAATCTGGGTGAAGTGTGGCAAGGCTAGATAAGGCTTGCCAGAGGCGCACTTCCCCCGCCACATCTTTGGGAGGAAAGAACTCAAATGAGTACATTCGCTTTTCAAGTCGCATCTCCACGCGGTCAGGGTACCGTTGCCCTCGTGAATAGTCAGGTTATGGATGAGCTCGTATCGGTTCGCGAGCAAGTGCAAGCAGCCTTGGCTACATATTTATCGCAAGCCCGCTCACATTTGACCACTATCGGATCTCAACTAAGTCCGGTCTGTGATGGCCTTGAAGAATTTATTCTTGATGGTGGAAAACGCCTTCGTCCACTCTTTGCCTACGCCGGCCATAAGGCGGCAGGAAAAGAAGTCGGAGCGGCTGAGATAAAAGCCTTTGCAAGTTTGGAATTCTTACAAGCCTGCGCACTGATTCATGATGATTTGATGGATGCATCCGATACTCGTCGCGGAAAACCTGCGATGCATCGTAGATTTGAGAACTTGCATCAAGAGCAAGCGCTAGCTGGTCTCTCAGATCAATTTGGCGCAGCTGCTGCGATTCTTTTAGGTGATCTTGCCCTTGTTCAATCAGATCACATGCTTCACACTTCAGGAATTTCATCAGACCAATTACTTGATGCACTTAGCGTCCATGACGAAATGCGCATTGAGTTAATGGCTGGTCAATATCTCGATGTTCGCGAAGCTGGCGAAAAGAGCTTTAACGTCGAAAGATCGCTCCGTATCGCCCGATTTAAATCTGGAAAATACAGTATTGAGCGTCCATTACATCTAGGAGCAACAATTGCTCTGCGAGATCCAGCAGTTCGCACTCCATTGACATGGAGATTATCTGAGTACGGTCTTCCGCTTGGAGAAGCGTTCCAACTTCGCGATGATCTTTTAGGAATTTTTGGAGATCCCGCCGTTACTGGCAAGCCTGCAGGAGATGACCTTCGCGAAGGAAAGCGCACCGTCTTAATGGCCATGGCAATGGAGCGCACCACAGATGCCGGTCGTAAAGAGTTATCTACCTATCTGGGAAATCCTGATCTCTCTCCTGAAATCATCGAAAAACTTCGTGGAATCATCAATGAGAGTGGCGCTGTTGAAAGCGTCGAGGGGTTAATCGAAAAACTCACCTTTGATGCGCTAACAGCTTCACGATCAGAAGAAATCGCACCAGATTCACATGAACTTTTGGCCGCGCTTGCAGCAAGTGCAACTGCGCGGAAGAGCTAGGAGTAAAAAATGGTCGCACGTATCAAGGGTCCAACGGATCACGTTGTAGTTGTCGGTGCTGGGTTGGCCGGACTCAGTGCAGCGCTACGTCTTGCAGGAGCTGGCCGTAAGGTAACTGTTCTAGAGCGAGCAAGTGTTCCTGGCGGTCGCAACGGCCTACTTAATAAAGATGGATATGCCTTTGATACAGGTCCTTCAGTATTAACAATGCCTTCATTGATTCAAGATGCCTTTTCTTGTGTGGGCGAGGATATGAAAGATTGGTTGGAGCTCACACAAGTAAAGCCTCTCTACCGCGCCTTCTATCATGATGGAAGCATCATCAATGTTCATGCAAACACTGCAGAGATGGAAGAAGAGATTCGCCAGACAGTTAGCGCTGAAGAAGCGCTCGGCTATCGACGTTACGTGGACTTTGTTACCAAGTTATATAAGTATGAGATGAATGACTTCATCGATCGCAATATTGATTCGCCCTTTAATCTTTTGACGCCAAACCTGGCACGTCTTGTCGCACTCGGCGGATTTAGACGCCTTGCGCCAAAGGTCAACCAATTCCTCAAAGACCCTCGCCTGCAGAAGGTCTACTCCTTCCAAGCAATGTATGCCGGTGTCAGCCCACAGCAAGCGTTAGCAATATATGCAGTCATTGCTTATATGGATTCAGTCAACGGAGTCTTCTTCCCTAAGGGTGGAATGCATGCAGTTCCTCGCGCACTTGCAGCCGCTGCCGAAAAGCATGGCGTTGTCTTTAAATATGACACTGAAGTTACCGGCGTTGAAGTGGTCAATAAGCGTGCTCGCGCAGTAACAACAGCATCTGGTGAGCGCTATGAGTGCGATGCCATTGTGATGAATCCAGATCTTCCAGTTGTTTGGCGCGATATTCTCGGTAAGACTCCCCTAAATATTAAGCGCCTGAAGTACTCACCATCATGTGTGACCCTTCTTGTGGGATCTTCAAAGAAATACGACCATACAGCTCATCACAATATTCACTTCGGTGAATCATGGGATGGCGTCTTTGACGAATTGATCAACAAGAAAATACTGATGACAGATCCGTCTGTGCTTGTCACAATTCCAAGTAAAGATGATCCGGCCCTAGCGCCTGCAGGAAAAGAGTCCTATTACATTCTCTATCCGACTCCTAACCTGGATGCAGATATTGATTGGAAGAAGCAGGCAGGCCCATACCGCGATCAGATGATTAAGACTCTTGAAGAGCGCGGATATACAGACTTTGAAGCTGGCATTGAAACCGAAGTCATGACAACACCTCTTGACTGGGAGAGCCAAGGAATGATGCGCGGTGCACCTTTTGCTAGCGCACATACCTTCTTTCAGACAGGTCCATTTAGACCTCGCAATATTGCAGCAGGTTTTGAGAACATCGTTTTTGCCGGTTCAGGTACACAGCCAGGTGTTGGAGTTCCAATGGTTCTCATCTCAGGTCGTCTGGCCGCAGAGCGAATTGTTGGACCTGTTAAGTAATGAACGAACTTGATGCAGCAGGGATCACTGATCCTGCCCTGCGCACTTCGTATGCCGAGTGCAAACGCCTGAATTCGTTACATGGAAAAACGTATTACTTAGCGACGCTCCTTCTTCCGCCTGCCAAACGTCCATTTGTTCACGCTCTCTATGGCTTTGCGCGCTATGCAGATGAGATCGTGGATGATCTGGCATCAACCCTTTCCCCGCAAGAAAAAGCGGATGTCTTGCGTACGTGGAGTTCGGGCGTTCTTGCAGATCTCGAAACAGGAAAGAGTAATGACGCCGTTGGTGCAGCACTCGTTGATACCGTCTCACGCTTTCACATTCCCCACCAACACTTTGTAGATTTCCTGCACTCAATGGAGATGGATCTGACGGTAACTACATATGCCACATTCGATGATCTCTACGAGTATGTCTACGGATCTGCGGCAGTTATTGGTCTGCAGATGTTGCCAATCCTAGGAACGATTACAGATGGTGCTTATGAGAGCGCGAAGAATCTTGGCGTAGCCTTCCAATTGGCAAACTTCATTAGAGATGTTGGTGAAGACCTTGATCGTGGTCGTATTTACTTGCCGCTTGATGAACTTGCCGCCCACGGAGTTACGGAAGAGATGCTGTATGCGCGAGTTCTTACACCTGAAATTACTGCAGCGCTGAAGTTCCAGATCGCTCGCGTACGCCAATTGCAGAAGGAGGCGAATAGCGGAATCGAACTACTGGACCCAACTAGTCGACCATGTATTCGTGCCGCAAGCGAGCTCTACTGTGGAATTGTTGATGAGGTTGAGGTCATTGGTTATGACATCTTTAACAAGCGAGCAAAAACGTCGACTGCACGCAGACTTCGTGTTGCAGGCAAGGCCTACTTTCAGGCTCTTTCTGCCAGACGTGCGCTAAACTAAAAACGCGGGAGCACATGCGTTACTTGTAGCGCTGCTGAGAGGATCTCAACGCGAGATCGACCGCTAGACCCGTCCGGTAATGCGGATGTGGAAAGGATCTAACTATGTCTACCCTCGAAATTATCGCAGCGTTTATTTCATTTATCGGTGTCGCACTCGGCGTTACAGGAAAGAGAATCACCTGGCCTTGGTGGGCGGTGAGTAGCGCGCTCTATGGAGTTCTCTTTATCCAATGGGATCTTTTTGCTAGCGCAGCGCTACAACTTGTATTCATTGCCGCTGCTATTGCAGGTTGGTTTGGTTGGGGAAAGAAAGGTGCGATCCCAGGACCGCTGAAGAATAGTTATCGAATCTACACAGCCGGAGCAATCATTCTTGCCACTCTCGCACTTGCGCCAATTCTTGATCGTATTGGTGCGGCATCTACCTACGCCGATGCGATTCTGCTCTTTGGATCAATCGCTGCTCAATTACTCATGGTCTATGAGAAGTATGAAACGTGGATTCTCTGGCTTATTGTTGATATCGGATACACAGCGCTCTACTACAGCCAAGAGCTTTATCTCACCTCGATGCTCTATCTTGTCTTTACAGTTGTAGCGGCTGTGGGTTGGAGACGGTGGTATGCAACTTATCGAAGCACTATCTGAGATAACACTTGGAGTCGATCAACCGATCATCGCAATTGATGGGCCGGCAGGTGCGGGCAAGACAACTCTTGCATCGACGATTTCTTTAGCGCTTTCACCACAGTTGAGCACAACAGTCATTCATATGGATGAGCTCTATCCTGGATGGCAGGGTGCACTTGGCCAAGAGTTAACCAAGACGCTAACGTGGCTCACCTCATGCCATAAGGCGAAGAAGCCGCTGCTCTATTCGTCATTTAACTGGGTTACCAATGAATTCGACCCACCTAAGTCTCATGCTTCTACTCAGTTGCTCATTCTTGAAGGCGTCGCAAGTGCTCAGATTGCAATCGAAGATTCCTTAGCCACCACAATTTGGCTCGATCTGGATCCGGCAATTGGTTACCAAAGAGTGATCGAACGAGATGGTGAGAAAATCTCCCACGAAATGAAGCAATGGCTTGTAGTGCAGGAGCAACACTTCGCAGCAGATAAGACGAAAGAGCGCTGCGATTTCCTGCTTTCAACCTAAAATTTACCCATGTCCGACCTCACTGGAAACCTCATTGATGGTCGCTATCAACTCTTGCGCCAGATGGATGCCGGAGGCATGGCGACAATTTATGAGGCGATTGATACGCGCCTTGATCGCCGAGTGGCAGTCAAAATCATGCACGCCCATCTGGCTCAAGATGAACAGTTTGTTGAGCGTTTCATTCGCGAAGCCAAGGCTGCAGCGGCTCTAAGTCATCCAAATGTTGTTGCAGTTCAAGACCAGGGGTGGAATCAGAGCGGAATTCCTGCAGTCTTCATTGTGATGGAACTTGTCGACGGACACACGTTGCGCGAATACCTCAATGAGCGTGGGAAGATCGCCGTTGCTGACGGAATTAAATTTCTACTCCCAGTACTTAGCGCCCTAGGTGCGGCACATCGTTTAGGAATTGTTCATCGAGATGTAAAACCAGAGAACATCCTTGTCTCTAAAGAAGGTCGCATAAAGATCACAGACTTTGGTCTGGCAAAGGGTGCGATGATCGGAAGCACGATGACGGCTGAATCAAGTGTCATCTTGGGTAGCGTCTCTTATCTCTCCCCCGAGCAAGTCTCGCGTGGAATTGCAGATTCGCGGAGCGATGTTTATTCGGCAGCGATTACCGCCTTTGAAATCTTTACTGGAACAAAACCTTTTGAAGGTGAAGAACCAATCCAAATCGCATTTATGCATGTGAATTCTCGTGTGCCACGTATTAGTACTTTGATTCCTGATGTTCCCAAAGCGCTCGACGATCTCATCTTTGCCGCAACGAGTGTGGACCCAGATGAACGTCCTCGAGACTGTCAAATTTTCCACAGTCAGCTCATGGCAATCTCACAAGCGCTTAACCCAGGTGCGCCTCAAATGAGTCTTGAGCTAGATATTCCTATCGCTCCAATGAGAAGCAAGAGTAAGAAGAAATCTCGTGGAAAGTTTGCGCAGATGACCGAGAGAATTTCACTTACGCTTCCAGTTGCCACAGCAAAGGAGACCACAGTGCAGGTCCGCGAGCGAAGAAAAGTTAGTAAACGAGTTCGTCGCAATAGATGGATTGCAGCAGGGTTAGCTGTACTTCTAGGAATTTCTACCTGGTGGGTTCTGATTGGCCCCGGTGCCTCAATTAAATTCCCTTCAGTTGTAGGGGCGACGACAGAGCAAGCGAATGCCACACTGACTGCTCTTGGTTTAAAGACAGTCGTTATCGAAGAGCGCTTCGATGAAGATATTGCAAAGGGTCGCGTCATCTCTACCGATCCCTTTGCTGGAGATTCGATTGCCCTCGGCGGGACTGTCAATTTTGTTGTATCAAAGGGTGCCGAGCGCTACATAATTCCATCACTCCTTAAATTGACCCCAGAGGCTGCCGTCAATCTCTTGGCAAAATCACCTCTTAAAGTTGGCGAGATCACCGAAGTCTTCAATGCCACCGTGCCAAAAGGTTTTGTTATCTCTTCCAACCCTGCACAAGGCACGAAAGTTAAACGTGACACTCTCGTTGATTTCGTTGTGAGTAAAGGTGTTGAAACATTTAGTCTTGCATCTTTTGTTGGAACAAATGGCGAACAAGCTCTCAATGAGTTGACCACTGCTGGATTTAATGTGACAACGACATATGCTTTCGATGAAAAGGCTATGCCGGGAGAAGTTATTTCACAGCAGCCTGCTGCAGGCTCTGACCTTCCAAAAGGCGCAGCGGTAGAAATCTTTGTCTCTAAAGGATCGGCCTTTGTCTACATTCCTAATGTGATGCGCTCAACCCAAGATCGTGCAGTGGCACTTCTTGAAGATTTGGGACTAAAAGTTGTTGTGAAGAAGGTTACAAAGAGTGCCAAATTGGTTATCGGCATAGACCCTAAGGTCAATGCGAAGGTTAAGCGTGGAAGTACGGTGACTCTCACAGTAGGGTAGGTCAATGCCAAAAGCAGTCTTGCCTCGTATCGGAGCCCACACACCAACTAGCGGTGGAATGGCCAAGCGTTCCATTGAATACGCGCGCATTACAGAAGCTGAGGCGATTCAAGTCTTTACTTCGAATCCACGCGGCTGGGCGATGCCTGAAACAAATCATGAGGCAGATGCGCTATTCCGTGAACGAGCAGATGAGTTAGATCTGGAAGTTTATGTCCACGCTCCCTTCCTCATTAACTTAGGTTCACCAACTGAAGGAACGTATAAGAATTCTTTAGCGTCTACAGAATATTCACTCAAGCGAGGTCAAGAAATTGGCGCGCTTGGCGTTGTAGTTCATACAGGCTCTGCTGTAAATGAAGATTTTATCGATAGCGCGTGGAAGCAAATTCATGAAGGCATGATGCCTATTCTTAATGCGCTCACAGATGATGCTCCATATTTATTGCTTGAACCAACAGCCGGACAGGGCCAATCACTCGTTAAACGTCTAGAAGATTTAGCGCATTACCTCAAAGCGCTTGAGTACCATCCAAAAGTTGGTATCTGTCTTGATACCTGCCATGTTTTCGCCGCAGGTCATGACATTGCGAAAAAGGGCGGTATGAAAGAGACCCTCGATCTCCTTGTAGAAGTTGCTGGCGCAGAACGTATTCAACTGATTCATGCCAACGATTCGATGGATGTCTGTGGCGCGCTTAAAGATCGCCATCAAAATATCGGTGAGGGCTTTATCGGTACGGATCCGTTTAAAGAATTGTTGGAACATCCTGCTGTGGTCAACGCTCCCCTGATTCTAGAAACTCCGGGAATGGAACCTGAGCACGGAAAAGAGATTGCACTCCTAAAGAAATTGCGAAAGGGCTAAGGCTTTACCATGATGAAAACCCATGCTGCCCGAATGCGCCTTGCCCCGGTTGCTCTCATTTTGTTAGCCGCCTCATGGGGTCTGGCATTTGTAATTATGAAAGATTCGATTGAGCGCCAGAGCGTTAACAGTTTTCTCTTTACTCGGTTTATCTGTGCAGTGATTTTTCTTATTGCCTTCAGGCCTTCAGTCTTTCGCCAGATCACAAAAGATCTTTTTATTAAGGCATTTGCAGCTGGCCTAATTTTAGGTGCTGGCTACATATTGCAGACTGAAGGGCTAGCCAGGACCGGAGCTGCGATCACAGGTTTTGTTACAGGACTCTATGTCGTTGCAACGCCACTGATCTCTGCACTTTTCTTAAAGAAGAAAATTACTTTCTTTACATGGGGATGCGTCGCACTAGCAACAGTTGGCTTAGCACTACTCTCACTTCGCGGTTGGTCTATGGGCTTTGGAGAGTTTCTTGTGCTTCTGTGCGCTATTGCATTTGGTGCACACATCGTTGCCCTTGGTCAATGGAGTGCTGGGCGAGATGTCTATGCCATGACAACCGTGCAACTCTTTGCCGTCACTGTTCTCACTGGTGGCTTCGCCTTTGCCGAGGGCTATCAAGCGCCTCCTGATTACGGAGTTTGGGCTGTCGTCATCTTTACTGCAATTGTCTGCACCGCTTTTGGATTCATTATTCAAACATGGGCTCAGGCTCATATTGAACCAACTAAAGTTGCAGTTATTTTGACCCTGGAAATAGTTTTCGCCGCTCTCTTTGCAATCACGCTTGGAAGCGAAACGATGACGATCCAAGTTGCACTCGGTGGAATTATCTTGCTCATTGCGATGTATCTCATCGTCATAAAGGATCCCGCTAATGATTGATCTGCGTTCAGATACGGTTACCGCTCCGTCTGCGGCGATGCGTGAAGTTATTGCAAGTGCTCCAGTCGGCGATGACGTCTACGGAGATGACCCAACGGTAAATGCGCTCGAAGAACGAGTAGCCGCACTCTTCGGTAAAGAAGCAGGACTCTTTACACCAACAGGCTCGCTAGCAAATCAGTTAATGATGCGCACTCTTGTGCAACCTGGTCAGGAAATCTTGGCCGAAACTAATTCACATGTAGTCCGTGCCGAACTTGGCGCGGCGGCAACGTTCTCTGGAATTACAACTCGCACGTGGCTGGCATCTTCAGGGTTATTAAACGCCTCAGTTCCACTTGCTATTGCTGCTCCGAACGCTGGGCCATATTTGGTTTCAACGGCAGCGATTGCAATTGAAAACACCCATAACTTTGGTGGCGGCACGGTGCAACCACTTGATCAGATGAAATTGTTGTACGAGCAGGCGCACGCGATGGGAATTGCCATTCATCTCGATGGTGCACGTATCTGGAATGCTCACGTAACAAGTGGCGTTGCGCTGGCTGAATACGGCAAATATGCCGACACGATCAGCGTCTGTTTTTCTAAAGGTTTAGGTGCACCGATTGGTTCCATGGCTCTCTCAACCAAAGAGCACATTGCCTCTGCCCGAGTATGGCGCAAGCGATACGGCGCCGGAATGCGACAGGTCGGCATTTTGGCTGCTGCCGCTGACTATGCGATTACACATCACATGAGCGATCTCAGCCACGATCATCGTCGCGCAAAGGCGCTTGCTACAGCGATCGCTCAGGTTGAATCCTCGCTGATTGATCCCACATCAGTTGCTACAAACATCGTCGGTCTCAATCTCAAGGCGCTAGGAATTACCGCTGCAGAACTTGCACAACGAACAAAAGATGCTGGATTACTTATTGGAGCACTCGGTCCACACTTTGCGCGACTTGTCACACATCGTGATTTTGATGATGCGCAATGCGATCAGGCAATTGAGATTTTACGCAAGACCCTCGTGGCGTAAGAGCCACTCTTTCTTATTTACACCGTAGGCATAATTTCCTAGCGCTCCCCCAGTTTTAACAATCCGGTGGCATGGAACTACGAGCACAATTGCATTCTTAGCACATGCGCTACCCGCAGCTCTTACTGCTTTTGGACTTCCTGAATTCTTCGCAAGTTCGGCATAGGAGAGAACTTTGCCAGCACGAATGCGTCGCATCGCTTTCCACGCTGCTTGTGAAAATGATCCACCAGGTTGACTTACCTTGATTCCATTGATTGCTGAAAGATCTCCATCAAAGTAGTCATCAATCAAATCTGAAATAACAGGAATTTTGCTCACTTCTTTAAACTCTGATCCACGATAAATGGAGTCGAGACCCTCTTTTAGCGCTCGAATAGAGCTTAGGTTTGCACCAAGTAGAAGTTCACCATCTGCGATGAGATTGAGAGTTCCTACTGGAGTTGTCTTTGAAGCAATCAGTAGGGCCATGAGTGATGCTCTTTAGCGATCGCGCAACATCTCAGCGACAAGAAATGCCAGCTCGAGTGATTGTGAGTGATTGAGTCGTGGGTCGCAGGCGGTCTCATAACGTGAGGCAAGGTCAGTCTCTGAAATCTTTTCACCACCACCGAGGCACTCAGTGACATCATCACCGGTGAGTTCAATGTGTATTCCTCCAGGATGAGTCCCTAGAGCCTTGTGTACCTCGAAGAATCCCTTTACTTCATCCATCACATCATCGAATTGGCGGGTCTTGTAACCGGTAGCCGATTCAAAGGTGTTTCCATGCATTGGATCGCAGACCCAAAGTACCTGTGCGCCTGACTTAGTAACGCCATCGACAAGTGCGGGAAGTGCTTCACGAATCTTGCCAGCACCCATACGAGTAATAAATGTGAGGCGACCTGGCTCGCGATTTGGATCTAAGCGATCAATCAAACGTAGCGCATCATCAACTGTAGATTTTGGTCCAAGTTTGACTCCAATCGGATTGCGAATCTTTGCAGCGAAATCAATGTGAGCACCATCTAGCTGACGAGTACGCTCGCCGATCCACAAGAAATGTGCAGATACATCATAAGGATCACCGGTACGAGAATCGATGCGAGTAAGTGACTTTTCGTACTCCAAAATTAGAGCCTCATGGCTGGAGTAGAAATCGACGCTCTTAAATGATTCAGGATCAACACCAGCTGATTTCATGAAACTTAGCGCGCGATCAATCTCTTTTGCCATCTCTTCGTAGCGAACGCCAACACTTGAATCACGGATGAAACCCTTGTTCCATTCGTGAACACGGCGAATATCTGCAAAACCACCTTGAGTAAATGCACGAACTAGGTTGAGAGTTGCAGCAGATGTGTTGTAGACATCAACCAACCGTTGTGGGTTTGGAGTGCGTGCATCTAGAGTGAATTCAAGATCGTTGACAGCATCGCCTCTGTAGGCAGGAAGTGTTACATCCCCACGAGTCTCTAAATCATTAGAGCGTGGCTTAGCAAACTGCCCTGCCATGCGACCAACTTTTACAACTGGAAGGCTTGAGTAGTACTGCAACACTGCAGCCATCTGCAGAATCGTCTTAATGCGATTGCGAATGGAATCAGCAGTTGCTGCCGCAAAAGTCTCTGCGCAATCTCCACCTTGTAGCCAGAATGCATTACCTGCTGCAGCTTGGGCAATCTTTGTTTTGAGATCATCGCACTCTCCGGCAAAGACCAGAGGTGGCAAAGTCTTCAAACGTGTGACTGCAGCCTTTACTGGCTCTCCATCTTTTCCGCTGGGCCACTGTGGTTGCTGAGCAGCCACAAGGCTTTCGTCAAAGAGTGAATCAAGTGAAGTCATCATGGTCCTAAGGATAGAAGGTGTCAGCCGGTTCTTGTATCGGGATTATCCGAAGAAGATTTCAGACTCTTTGTAGCGCTCGATAGGTACTGTCTTGAGCTTTTCGGTTGCTGTTGCCAACGGAACGCGCACGATATCTGTGCCATGGAGCGCGACCATCTTGCCCCAGTCACCTTCAGAGGCTGCAGTAATTGCCTGGAGTCCAAAGCGAGTAGCAAGAACGCGGTCAAATGCTGATGGTGTACCACCACGTTGAATGTGTCCAAGTACTGAGGTGCGAGCTTCCTTGCCAGTCTTTCTTTCAATCTCTTTAGCCAACCACTCGCCAATTCCTGAAAGTTTCACGTGACCAAATGCATCAAGTTCCGAATCCTTAGTGATCATGTCACCATCTTGCGGGATGGCACCTTCTGCGATCACAATGATTGGTGCGTAAGAAGATTTGAAACGGGACTCAACCCACTCGCAGACCTTATCCACTGAGAATTTAACTTCAGGAATCAAGATACATGCTGCTCCACCTGCAATACCTGAGTGGAGTGCAATCCACCCTGCATGGCGACCCATAACTTCGACGATCAGCGCGCGATGGTGAGATTCAGCAGTGGTGTGAAGTCGGTCAATTGCTTCAACTGCGATATTTACAGATGTATCAAATCCAAATGTGTAGTCAGTGTTATTAAGGTCGTTATCGATAGTTTTTGGAACTCCGATGACTTTTACGCCAAGTGCATCTAGTTTGGTAGCAACGCCAAGAGTGTCTTCACCTCCGATTGCAATGAGTGCATCAATTCCCTGATCTGCAAGGTTTTGCTTGATGCGCTCTACACCGTTTTCAATTTTGAATGGGTTGGTACGTGAAGATCCAAGGATGGTTCCACCGCGAGGCAGTATGCCTCGAGTAGTCTCAAGGTTGAGCTCCATGGTGTAGTTCTCAAGCGGGCCCTTCCAGCCATCGCGAAAACCAACAAACTCATGACCGTACTCCTTGACGCCTTTGCGGACTACAGCACGAATAACAGCATTTAGTCCTGGGCAATCTCCGCCACCTGTAAGTACACCAATACGCATTTGTCTAAACTCCAAAAGTAGAAAGTGGGCTTAATTGATAAGCCAAAGAGTGGTCAACGTTGACAGGTACAGTCTAGCCTTGCCCCATGGCTAATCAACTCATCGCAGGCGTAGATTCCTCGACTCAGTCGGTAAAAATTGTGATTCGTGCAGCAGATACTGGTGAGTTAGTACGTCAGGGACGTGCACCACATCCTGATGGAACCGAAGTTGATCCGATTCATTGGAAAACCGCTCTCGATAGTGCAATTGCGCAAGCGGGTGGCCTTGATGATGTTGCCGCGATTGCAGTCGGCGGACAACAGCATGGCATGGTGGCTTTGGATGAATCTGGCGAAGTAATTCGTCCCGCACTTTTATGGAATGACACTCGCTCTGCTGCGCAAGCAGAATCACTCAACAGCGAAATGGGTGGCAATCAGGCGATAGCAAATGCTGTTGGATCTGTACTTGTCGCATCCTTTACCGCATCAAAAGTTCGATGGCTGGCAGAGAATGAAAAGAAGAGCGCAGATCGCGTGTATTCAATAGCGCTCCCCCACGACTGGCTTTCTTGGCAATTACAAGGTGGCAAAGATTTTTCTACGTTATTTACAGATAGAAGCGATGCCTCAGGAACTGGATACTTCGATCCAAAGAGTTCTAGCTATCGCAGAGATATTCTTGCAAAGGCGCTTCTTTCAGATCGTGAGATTTTTCTACCAACAATTACTGCCCCATCAACATTTGGCGGAACCACAACTCATGGGATTCCAATCGCAGCCGGTGCTGGAGACAATGCCGCAGCCGCACTTGGCGTTCAGGCAGAACCAGGTGATGTCGTCATCTCACTCGGAACTAGCGGTACCGCCTTTGCGGTTTCAACCACTTCAACGCATGACTCAAGTGGTGCTGTAGCAGGTTTTGCCGATGCATCAGGTCGCTTCTTGCCACTTGTCTGCACGCTCAACGCTGCTCGCATCTTTGATGCGGCAACAACAATTCTTGGCAAAACTCACGATGAGGTTGGAGCCCTCGCGCTCTCTTCTACTCCGGGTGCACATGGTTTAACTCTTCTTCCATACTTTGAAGGAGAGCGCACACCAAATCGCCCAGATGCCACTGGTGTCTTCTCCGGAATGAATATTGCAAACTCAAATCCTGCAGATATCGCTCGTGCAATGATCGAGGGAATGTTGTCTGGTCTAGCAGATGCAGTGCAAGCGCTTGCAGATCTTGGTGTTGATATCAAACGCGTACTCATCATTGGTGGTGCTGCAAAGAATCCTGCAGTAGGTCAGATTGCATCGGCACTCTTTGGTCGACCTGTATTGATTCCTCCTGCAGGTGAGTATGTTGCCGACGGTGCAGCAAAGCAGGCGGCATGGGCTCTACTTGGAGGAGCTACTCCACCTGTATGGGATTTAGGAAAAGCAACTCATATTGAAGCTGCAGCAACTCCTGAAGTTCTTGAGAAGTATCGAACACTCCGTGATGCCACCATTAATTGGTGAGACTAACTGGTAACGCGAACACCTTTACCAACGACAACTACGCCACCATCTGAGATTGTAAAGCGAGCTTTATCTCGCTCTAGATCAACGCCGATCTGAGCACCTGGATCAACAACAACGCTCTTATCAAGAATTGCGTGGCGAATGACCGCGCCGGCACCAATCTTTACGCCGGGCATCAGAACCGAGCTATCAACAAATGCGCCCTTTCCTACATGTACATCGTAGGAAGTAACGGTGCGATTAACGTGACCACCGGAGATGATCGAACCTGCACCAACAATTGAGTCTTGGGCAATTCCAGATTCGCTAAATTTTGCAGGAGGTAGTGATGGTGGATTTGTGAGCAAAGGCCACTCACGGTTATAGAGATTAAAGATTGGGTGAATCGATACCAAGTCCATATGAGCGTCGTAATAGGCGTCGATTGAACCTACATCACGCCAGTAGCCACGATCGCGATCAGTTGCACCAGGAACCTCGTTGTGGGCAAAGTCGTAGACCTTAGCTTCCCCATTTTTTGTCAGCATCGGAATAATGTTTCCACCGATATCGTGACGGCTCTCAACATCTTCTGAATCTAAAATCAACGCTTCTTCCATTACATCGCGTTTAAAGATGTAGTTACCCATTGAAACTAATGAGAGTTCTGGATGGCCCGGCATTGCAGGTGGGTCAGAAGGCTTCTCATGGAATGCCTTAATCGTGACGCCATCTTCTGCCAATTCAATAACACCAAACTCGTGAGCCTCTGATCGAGGCATGCGAATTGCTGCAATTGTTACACCTGCTCCAGTGCTTAGGTGGGCATCAAACATTTGGCTTGGATCCATGCGATAAACGTGGTCTGCACCAAATACCAATACATGCTTTGGATTTTCATCCTGAATCAAATTGAAGTTCTGCAGAATCGCATCGGCGGAGCCAGTATACCAACGAGGTCCAAGACGCTGTTGAGCAGGGACAGGCGTGATGTAATTATTTAACAAGGTCGACATGCGCCATGTAGTTGTGATGTGGCGGTCGAGTGAGTGAGATTTGTACTGGGTAAGTACTGCAATGCGACGCATCTCAGCATTTACAAGATTGGAGAGAACGAAATCAACGAGGCGATATGAACCACCAAATGGGACTGCAGGCTTTGCTCGATCAGCTGTAAGTGGCATAAGCCGCTTACCTTCACCGCCTGCAAGAACAATTCCGAGTGGTGTTTCAAAGCGCGCCATGGGTAAACGATACCCTTGTCACTAGATTTAACCTATAGCAGTTTGAAGGAGCCAGATGCGCATCGGGATGGTCACTAAAGAATGGCCTCCTGCCGTTTATGGTGGCGCTGGAGTCCATGTAGTTCAACTCAGCGCAGCTCTCCGCTCTATTTCTGGAATAAATGTTGATGTTCATTGCTTTGGTGGTCCGCGCAACGATAGCGCTTTTGGCTATGAAACACCACCTGAGTTCGCATCTGCCAACCCTGCACTCCAGGCACTTGCCACAGATATGTTGATCGCTCATCACTTAGGCGATGTTGATGTTGTCCATTCACATACTTGGTATGCCAACATGGCTGGTCATACGGCATCGCTCTTGTACGGCATGCCACACGTCATAAGTGCTCACTCTCTTGAACCACTGCGTCCTTGGAAAGCAGAACAACTCGGCGGCGGTTATGCGATTTCATCATGGGCAGAGAAGACGGCATACGAAGGTGCTGCTGCAATCATTGCAGTCAGTGATGGAATGCGCGCAGATGTACTTTCTTCATACCCTGATGTTGATCCCAAAAAAGTTGTCACAATCAGAAATGGGGTCGATACCCAGGAATGGTCACCGATAGAAGATCCATCCGTTGCACAAAGTTTTGGAATCAACGGGCGCTATGCAATCTTTGTTGGTCGCATTACTCGTCAAAAGGGTTTGGCTCATCTGCTTCGTGCCTGGTCACAGGTCCCAGATGAATACGGGCTGGTCTTATGTGCCGGCAGCGCCGATGAAGCCGGAATTGGTGCAGAGTTTGAAGAGCTTGTTTCGCAACTGCAGAAAACTCGTAAGAACATTTGGTGGATCAAGGAGATGCTTCCTAAGTCGCAACTCATTCCACTATTGACTGGAGCAGATCTATTTCTCTGTCCTTCCATCTATGAGCCACTAGGAATTGTTAACCTGGAAGCAATGGCCTGCCAAACTGCAGTGCTAGCTTCTCGTGTTGGTGGAATTCCGGAAGTTGTCCAAGATGGTGTTACTGGTCGACTTGTTGAATACACTACCGATAACGCTAAGTTTGAAAGCAATATTGCGGCAGGAATCAATGAAATGATGGGTGATCCCGAGAGGTTAAAGACGTACGGAATAGCAGGTCGCACACGAGCAATCAACGAATTTGGTTGGGACGCTGTCGCCACCGCTACAATTGCCCTCTATCGCAGCGTCCTCTAGTAACGCAGCGTCTACGAAAAGAGTTATACAAAAATGTCACGCAAGAGCGCAATAATTTTTGCACTTGTTGGTTTTCTTTGGGGCATTCCTTACCTCTTTATCAAGGTCGCAGTCGATGAAGCGAATGGTTACGCTCCAGCGATAGTCGTCTTTGGCCGCGTTCTCATCGGTGCAGCGATTTTGATTCCACTGGCTATTAAAGATCGATCAATCTTTGACGCCTTTCGCGGAATTAAATATGTAGCCTTCTACGCACTCCTTGAAATGGTTATTCCGTGGATTCTCATCGGTACTGCCGAGCAGAAAATCTCATCGGGACTCGCAGGATTACTTATCGCATCTGTTCCCATCTGGTCGAACATAATCACCTACTTCCAAGGTGATGAGGACGCACTCAAGGCAAATCGCTTATTGGGTATTGGTATTGGATTTATTGGCGTCGTTCTGATCGTCGGTATCGAAAGTTTCACTGGAACTTCAGATCCGCTCTCCATTTTAATGGTGATCGTTGCGGCAATCGCCTATGCATATGCAATTATCATGATCCGTAACAAGCTTCCTGATGTCTCTGGGATAGCGATTAATGCTGTCGCTATGGCTTTAACTGCGATCTTCTATCTTCCATTCACCATCGCACTCTGGCCAGACCATACGGTTTCTCGCGAGGCTACATACTCTGTTATTGCACTAGGTATCTTCTCAACCGGTATTGCATTTGCCATCTTCTTCACCCTCTTGGCAGATATCGGTCCAACACGTGCATCTCTGGTTACTTACTGGAATACAGCGATCGCTGTCGTGTTAGGCGTGCTCATTCTGAGCGAACCACTCACAATCGGAATTAGCGTTGGTCTACCTCTTGTGATGCTTGGATCGTGGCTAGTTAATCGCCGTGCCAAGGTGTAACTCTTTACTTCTCTGAAAAACCCAATCGTTCAAGAAGCTTTGGATCTCTCTGCCACTCTTTAGAAACTTTCACGTGCAGGCCTAGGAAAATTCGAGCACCCAGTTCGCGTTCAATATCTTTTCGAGCACGCATACCAATATCTTTCAATCGCTCACCTTTATGGCCAAGCAGGATTCCTGTCTGGGAATCACGCTCGACGTGGATGGTGGCGTGAATATCAAAGAAAGGACGCGAGCCTTTCTCTTCGCGTTCTGACATCTCATCAATTGTGACCATGATCGAGTGTGGAAGTTCTTCGCGGGCATCGCGTAGCGCAGCTTCGCGCACAAGTTCGCAGATCAATTGTTCAATCCCTTGATCGCTCTTCATATCGGTTGGGTAGAACGCTGGTCCCTCTGAAAGACTCTTTGAGATGAGCGATGCCAGTAGATCGATCTGATCATGAATGGCTGCTGAGATTGGAATAATTTCATCCCATGTAAAACCTACAGCCAACTCATTGATGCCAAGTAAGCGAGTGGCAATATTTTTCTTTGAAACCAAATCTGTCTTTGTCACAAGTGCGAATTTCTTTGCGCGAGGATGCTTGGCAATCTCCTGCGCTACGAAGACATCTCCCGCATCTGAAGTCTCATCTGCCGGTAGGCACATCAGAATGACATCTACTGAATCAAGGCTCTCCCCGACAACAGCATTGAGACGATGGCCGAGAAGAGTTTTGGGCTTGTGAACGCCTGGAGTATCTACAAGGACTGCTTGGAAATCTGCGCCATTGATAATTCCGCGAATTGCATGACGAGTGGTATTTGGATGTGGAGATGTAATTGCGATCTTTGATCCTACGAGTGCGTTAATGAGAGTTGATTTTCCGGTGTTTGGGCGGCCAACAATGGCGACAAAGCCCGAACGGAATTCACTCATATGCCTATTCTCGCATCAGGCGAAGCCTTTTACCTAAACGAGTTGCTCGAGCGAAGTTATCAACTCAACTGCATCACCAACGGATGTGACGATTTCGGCGGCACGTTCACCGATAAGGCGATGTGTACCTTCTGAAGTAGGTGAGTTAATTGGTCCAGGTATAGCCATTACAGGTCGCATCAGCTCGGCTGCATCTCGTGCAGTACGCAGTGATCCACTTCGAAATGCTGCTTCGACTACCAATGTGCTCGTTGAAAGGGCGGCAATAATTCGATTTCGAGTGAGAAATCGTGAAGGAAAGGCTGGAGTTCCTGGCATTACTTCACTGACAATTGCACCGAGTTCTGCGATTTCAGTGAAGAGCCTTTCATTGCCTGCCGGGTAGTTGATATCAATTCCACTCGCGATGACAGCGATGGTTACACCCTCTGCAATGAGAGCACCTTTATGTGCATGGGTATCGATTCCGTATGCACCACCACTGACGATGCTCCATTCGCGATCAACAAAGCCTGCGGCGAAATCACTTGCGATTCGAGCGCCATACGGTGTTGGGTTGCGTGTTCCAACAATTGCAATTGATCGCGACTTAAGTGAATCAACCTTGCCTTTGACGACAAGGCCAATGGGTGGAGTTGCTAAGTCATCAAGCTGTGTTGGCCAAGTAGCATCATCTGGAGTAATGAATACGCCACCCGCATTTTCTATAGCTTCAAGGAGAGCGGGCGCACCACCTGGATGCAATTGCGCGAGAGTCTTCTCGGCCTTGCTTGATCGATAGAAGCCATCTCTAATTCGCAGCAAAGTTTGATGGGCACCTTGATGAGTAATCTCTGAACCCCAGAAAGTGTTTCCACCTTCAGTCGCTGCAAAGAGTTCGAGCCTTGCTGACTTCTCTTCGTTCAAGAAATTCCCCCTTCGCGCAGTTCATAGGCATCCGTAACATCTTTTAAGGTGGGCTGATTTCTCCCCGCCAAATCCGCCAGCGTCCATCCCAAGCGAATGACTTTATGAAGACCGCGCGCTGTTAATCGCTCGTGATCAAGTTCATCATGGAGAAAATTCATAGCAAGGCGATCAGGTTTGAAGTCGGTACGTAACTCTCGTGCTGGAATGGCGCTATTGAGTTCAAAGCCACGACCTGAAAATCGCTCGCGTGCAATAACCCGTGCAGAACGCACACGCTCTGCAATGACTGCACTGGATTCACCTAGCGTTACAGAAGAGATATCGGCGCGGCCAACCGGTTCAACGGTAATACGCATATCAATACGATCCATCAAGGGACCAGATAACTTTCCAAGATAACGCCTGACTTGTACTGAAGAACAACTACAACCCAAACCTCTGCCGGCAAACTTTCCACAAGGACATGGATTGGCCGCAAGAACTAAGAGGAATCGTGAGGGATACGTAATGTTTCCGATACTTCGTGCAATCGTGATGGTCCCAGATTCAAGCGGTTGGCGAAGTGAGTCGAGGATTCCAGATGCGCACTCGGGCGCTTCATCGATAAAGAGAACTCCATGGTGGGCAAGTGAGCAAGCACCAGGGCGAATAACATGTGCACCTCCTCCAACCATTGCAACTCTTGTTGCGCTGTGATGCGGAGCAACGATCGGTGCCATACGTGACATCGGTGATCGTTCTGAGAGAGTGCCCGCAACTGAGTGCAACGCTGTCACTTCAAGACTTTGTTCAATTGTCAGTGGCGGCAAGATTGTTGGAATCCGACTTGCAATCATTGTTTTGCCAGCACCAGGTGGACCAATAAGTAAGAGATGGTGTCCCCCAGCAGCTGCAACTTCAGCACCAAAACGTGCCCGCATCTGACCGGCAACATCTTCGAAATCTAGAAGTGGATCAGTACCTTCATCTATCGCCTCAGACGTGTGGCTCATTCCCTCACCAGTTCGCAAGTAGATGAGGAGTTCGCGCAAGGTGGAAAATGCCACGATCTCCATCGCTTGCAATAAGCCACCTTCACCAATATTTGCAATTGGAATAATTGCGCGCGCGATTCCATCGCGATGGCCAGCAATCAACGCTGGCAGAACTCCGTTAACTCCCCGGATTGAGCCATCGAGTCCAAGTTCACCGAGAATTAATGTGGAGTCAATTGAATTTTGCGCGAGTGCTCCATGAGCGACCAAGATTGCCAGAGCGATGGCAAGATCAAAACTAGATCCACTCTTGGGAAGCCAAGCAGGAGAGAGCGAAACAGTTACCTTTCGATTAGGCCAATTCTCATTCGAGTTTGTGAGCGCAGCACGTACCCGATCGCGTGACTCATTAAGGGCAGCATCTGGAAGTCCGAGTAAGTTGTAATGCGGAAGTCCATCGCTGATATCTACTTCTACGGTGACTGTGTTGCCTGAGAGACCAACTAGCCCCATCGATGTGGAACGACCAAGGCTCACAGAATGTTCTCTCTAAAATCTATTGTGTGCGAGCCATCTGCTGCCAGAAGTACTGCGGCAACATCGATAGAGAACTCACTTCCGAGTTGATGATGTGTTGCTAGCCAAGCAAGTGCAAGACGCTGCAATCTGCGTGCCTTGTCACGATTAATCGCCTCAAGTGGATCACCGAAGGCAAGGGAGGATCGAGTCTTGACTTCAATGAAATGCAGAAGTGAGTGAGAGTCACAGGCAACGAGATCGATCTCGCCTTCCTTTATCCGCCAATTTCGTTCGATAATGTCATAGCCAAGTGATTCTAAATATTTAGCGATCGTCGCCTCGCCAAAGGCGCCTATCTGGCGATTTCTACTTGGTCTCTTGTGAGCTGCCGTCATAGTGGGCAGGGTAATTATTGATCGGCTCACACTTGCCGAACTGCGCAGGCGGTGTGGGTAAGTTAGAGAAGTTCGGCGATATTTGAAAAGGATTTTCGGTGAATGGGTGTTACTCCATGTTTTTGTAACGCTTCAGTATGAGTTTTCGTGATGTAACCCTTATGGGATGCAAACCCATACTCTGGATATGCTAAATCCAGTTCGCGCATTATTCGATCACGAGTTACCTTGGCAATAATTGAGGCAGCGCTAATGCAGGTCACAACTTGATCGCCTTTCCAGACGGCAAGATTCGGAAGAGCTAGACCTTCGATGGCATAGCCATCTGTCAGCACATATGCAGGTGTGATCTCAAGGCCCTGAACCGCTCGCCGCATACCGTCAAGATTTGCAGCATGCACACCACGCGCATCAATTTCTTCATTCGAGATGATGACAATGCTTACTGATAATGCCGCATCTGTGACAACATCAAATAACTCTTCACGATTCTTCTCAGAGATCTCTTTCGAATCTCGAACTTTAGCTAGCTCACTTGCATGAGGATCACGGAGAATAACTGAGGCAACAACTAAAGGACCTGCACATGCTCCGCGACCTGCTTCATCGACTCCAGCTAAAGGAGAAATACCGGCAGCATAAAGTCGATCTTCGATTACTTTATCTTCACTCACTTGCTTGAAAGAGGGTCCTGAGACGAGATAAATCCGATTTGGCTCAACGGCCAAATTGTTGCAACAACACGTCCGGTAATCTTTTCAACTGGAACCATGCCATTGTTCACATCATCTTGATGAACACGTGAATCGCCACTTGCCCCGCGATGATCACCCATCACCCAGACTTTTCCTTCAGGGACTGTGATGTTGAAATCTGTATCACTTGGAGTATTCCCAGCAAAAATGTAAGGCTCGTTAGTTGGCTTACCGTTAATCGTGAGTACCTGATCTTTTGCAACGACATTGTCTCCAGCAACGCCAATGACGCGCTTAACGAGATACTGCTTGGCAGGGTTTGGAACAATGCCGACAAGGACTAATCCGTCGCGAATTGCGTTGGTTACTCTATTTCCATCAACAGAACTTGCCTCTGGTAACCATCCAGCAGGATCACGGAAAACGATGACATCCCCGCGGCTTATGTCGTTGCCGATAAATGGAATTCGGTTGACTGCTACGCGATCTTTAATCTGGAGCGTGTTCTCCATAGATCCCGAAGGAATATAGAAAAATTGTACGAGGAAAGATTTAATGAGTAGTGAAACAAGGAGTGCAAGAATTACCAATAACGGTAACTCGCGAAGGAGTGAACCCTTGCGCATCATGAGTTAATGAGTGCTAAAACTATTCAGCTTTTTTATCAGCTGAAGTCTCTTCGGCTGAGACCTCTTCTGCTGGAGTTTCAACAACTGCTTCAACAACCTCAACCGGTGTCTCTTCAACTGGAGTCTCGACTACTGCCTCGACAACAGGTTCAACAACAACCTCAACGATTGGTTCTGGAGTAGAAAGAATTCCATCGCCGTAGCCTTCGATGCCATCGCGCTTTTCGCGAATCTTTGCAGCCTTACCGCGAAGGTCGCGTAGGTAGTAAAGCTTTGCACGACGAACATCGCCCTTCTTGACGAGTTCAATCTTCTCAATAACTGGAGTGTGAACTGGGAATGTACGTTCTACGCCGACACCGTAAGAAACTTTACGGATTGTAAATGTCTCGCGAACGCCATCGCCTTGGCGACGGATTACGATTCCTTGGAAAACCTGGATACGGCTCTTTGAACCTTCAATAACGCGTACGTGGATCTTGAGTTCATCGCCAGCGCGGAACTGTGGGATGTCCTTGCGCAATGACTTGGCATCAACGGCATCGAGAATGTTCATTTTCTTCCTCAGGTTTCTTTTCTATCAGCGCCCGCTTCTTAGCTGCGCAGAAGGGCTATCTTGCCATAGAAGGGGCCTTGAGCGTAAATCGGCTATGACTCTACGCCTGCGAGCGCTTCCTGAACTGCGTGAAAGAGGCCAGGACCTGCCGCTACCGTCAGCTTGCGTGGCCCATCGCCTAGGTGGGCAACATCTGCCCCGGCTTCGGTAGCAACGAGAGCACCAGCGGCCCAATCCCATTCTTTAAGGCCCCGTTCAAAGTAACCATCGAGTGCGCCCATTCCCACATGACATAAATCCACCGCAGCCGATCCCATTCGCCTGATGTCGCGAACACGTGGAAGAAGGGATGCCACCATCGCAATCTGTTCGGTGCGATCTGCAACATCGTAAGCAAATCCGGTACCGAGGAGTGCGCGATCGAGTGAGACATCTGAGGTACTGCGAATCTTTTCATCGTTGTGAAATGCGCCGCCGCCGCGAACTGCATGCCAGAGAGAATTAATGGTGGGCGCATAGACAACGCCTACGAGTGAGCCTTGACTATCTCGCGCCGCAATACTGACATTCCATCCAGGTAATCCGTAAAAGTAATTGACTGTTCCATCAAGTGGATCAATAACCCACGTGATTCCTGATTTACTCTCGCGGGCCGCACCTTCTTCGCCGATAATTCCATCATCAGGGCGTTCGGCAAGGATGCTTTCGACAATGAGCGCCTCTGCCTTTTCATCCATCTGTGTGGCAAAGTCAATGGCCACAGACTTTTCGGTGAGATCAAAGTGGGCGGGGCGTTGCATCAGGAGTTGACCAGCTGCCTGCGCCACCTTGTGGGCCAACGGAAGTAATTCTGAGGCGAGGCGAGAAGTCTCTGGGGTCATATCCGCACTTTATCGGTTATTCTGCGCAACATGAGCGAACTGCGGCTAACGGGCAAGAACCCTGAGGGCACCCATCTCACTCTGACCAACCCGATTGGCGAAGAATTTACTGTACGCATCAGCGACACCTTGCGCGCAACCGTTAATCAGCCACGTCTTGCTGCAGTTGTTGCAAGCGATGATGTTGAGACGATGAGTGTGAAGGAGATCCAGCGCCGTCTACGTGCTGGTGAAACTATGGATGCCATTGCACGCGATGGCCACATCAGTGTTGAAAAAGTTGAACGCTTTGCTGGACCAATCTTGCAAGAGCGCGTCTACATCTTGGATCAAGCATTCGCTGTAGTACTACGTAAAGAGAGCGCTCGCGATCAAGAAACTTTTTACGATGTTGTAATTTCCCGTCTAGCCCCTATGGGTGTCGATAGCGATTCGCTTTCATGGAATACCTGGCGTATCGATGATGGAACATGGACCATCGATCTCGCATATCCCAACCGCGATGGCCACGGCAGTGCGACCTGGAACTTTGATCTCAACCGTCGTTCAATTACTGCAACAAATGAGAATGCACGTTGGATGCTTGGGCAAGAACCTGCTCCTCGTACACAGACTCCAGGGTTAGTACATGCCGAACCAACTCACCCTTCACGCATTGTCGACTCGATTCCAGATCCAGAACCAGTTCGTGAAACTCCACGCCTTGTGGCAATTCGTGAAACTCCACGTGAAGAAGATCGCGCTGAAGGAATCTCAGGTCGCGCAAAAGTTCCTTCATGGGATGAAATTATGTTTGGAACTCCTGCAAAACCTTCTATGCCTGATAACGATCCATTCGATGATCCATCAGAGGATGACTTTAGAAACTAACTAGAGATATGCGCGTGATAAAAGCGCGACCGTTGATTCAATCTCGCTAACGCCACCGTGATGTCCCACCATCGCGCCTTCTTTATCGGCACGTTCTGGGTCTAGCAAGACCAATCCCCCATGTGGAATTGCGATCAGATCACCCATGCGATCAGATGCATCCGCAGTTACAACTTCTCCAAAGAGATGGCCTGCGATTGCTTCTTCTCGCGTATAGATCGTTGCGCGTTCGCCGAAGAAATCGCGCCATTTGCCCGCGCAATCAAGGCGCGCAGATGGAGAATCTGCCGCGTCGTCAAAGTAGATATGGCGCGCACGAGGCTCACCTGCAATTGTCGTTACGCCATCAAGTAAGTTGTTTTCGACTCCCAGAGTTAACTTCTCTTCCACATTAATCATTCCGTGGTCGGAGGTCAGCCAGATGCGAGTTCCGCGAGGTAACTTCATCACTAGCGCTGATAGCAACGCGTCGATTCCAGCGAGAGCTGCCAGCCATTTATCTGAACCCACGCCATCGCTATGTCCGGCTGCATCGAGATCATTGACATAGAGGTAGACAAAAGATGGTGTTGCCTTAAGACCAGCCGCAGTCTTTTCAATCAGATCACTTGGAATATTCGCACCGCTATAGGTTGCGCCACGAAAAACTGCTTGGGTGAATCCTGTTGTCTCATACCTTTTGGCTGCAACGTGTGTCACTGAAATCGCAGCCACTTGCGCGCGCTCGAATAAAGTTGGCAAAGGCTGCCAAATAGTTGGATCTACGCGCTCATCCCACTTGAGTGAGTTAAGAATTCGCCCACCGCTTCGAGGAACACGAACGGTGTAACCCAACATTCCATGAGCGCCAGGTAAGGCACCCGTCATCAGAGTTGCAAGGCTTGTCGCAGTTGTAGAGGGAAAAGATGTTCGCAGCGATGTGGTGGCGGTCAGCGATGCAATCGTTGGAATAACGCTGGCATATTTCTCGACAACATCAGCACCTAATCCGTCGACGAGGAAGAGAAGTTCACGACCTGCAGGACTCTCGGTTATCTCCAGACGATTCTCGGCATCGGCTAAGCCAAGGGAGGCAAAGATTGATGGCGTGATATCGGCTAAGTGCACGGGTATATGTTCTCACGGGTATTGTTGCCGCCGTGAGTATTCATTGTTCGACAGAAGTAGCAGCAGCCCTGAAATCTGGCGCACCGATCGTTGCACTTGAATCAACAATCATCAGCCATGGACTTCCTCGTCCTTCAAATCTGAGCGTTGCCATCGAGGTTGAAGAGATTGTGCGTGCACATGGGGCCGTACCTGCAACAATCGCCATTCTTGATGGCGTTGTTTGTGTGGGACTTGAAGCCAATCAGCTCATAGAGATTGCAAACCGTGACGATATTGCTAAAGCTTCGATCCGCGATCTAGCGATGATTAGCGCACTTAAATCCAGTGCTGCCACAACTGTTGCCGCTACCTCTCACATTGCAGGTCTTGCCGGCATCGAAGTCTTTGCAACAGGTGGACTCGGTGGTGTTCACCGCGGTGCTAACGAATCTTTTGATGAATCAGCAGATCTGGGAGCGCTTGGAAAACTCGATATCGCAATTGTCTGCGCAGGCGTTAAATCAATTCTAGATGTTGGTGCCACTTTGGAACGTCTTGAAACACTTTCGATTGGCCTTGTTGGATATAAGACCAACGCCTTCCCTGGTTTCTATCTCACCGACTCTGGATTCACTCTAGAACACCGAGCAGAGAGTGCTGCAGAGATCGCTGCAATCATCAAAGCCCGCCGCGAACTCAAGACAGATTCGACAGCCTTAGTTATTGCAAACCCAGTCAAAGAAGAGATGGATCGCACACGTCACGATGCCATTCTCGCTAGCGGACTTGCTGGTGCAACTGCTCAAGGCATTACTGGCAAAGCTGTTACGCCTTTCTTGCTTGAACATTTCCACACTGCAAGCCACGGTGAGTCTTTGAAGGTGAATATCGAAATTATTAAATCAAATAGCGCACTTGCTGCCGATATAGCAGTTGCTCTCACAAGGTAGAGCTCATGAGTATCAAGGTCTATTGCATCGGTGATCTGATGCTCGACATCGTGGCCCAGATTCCAACTACGCCGCACGATCTCCACTTGGGTAATGACACCCGCACCGTCATCTCTACTCACGGTGGCGGAGCAGGCGGCAATGTTGCATCCTGGCTAGCAGTTCTTGGTAATGATGTAACGATGGTTGGGCGAATTGGAAACGATGCTGCCGGCTCTGCAATCACTGCAGAATTTGATGCACTAGGTATCACTTACGGCGAGATTGTAAAAGAAGGTTTTCATACTGGCGTTGTCATCTGCCTTGTCGATCCATCTGGTGAGCGAACAATGCTTGCCGATAATGGCGCTAATGCAGGTCTTGCCGTAAGCGATCTACCCGCGCTAGATGGCGTCGATGCTATCTATCTCACTGGATACGCTCCTCTTGCTCCACTTTCGCGCGCAGGTGTTTTAGAGATGGTTCGCACAATTAATTCGCAGCAGATTCCAATCATCTTTGATCCTGCAACTGTCGGTGGAATGCAGGGCGTTCCAGTTGAAGAGATTCTTTCCTGGTGTGCGCTGATGGATACAGTCATTATGAATGAAGAAGAGGCAATCTACTTAAGTGGATTAAGTAACCTTGAATCTGCGCTTAACTTCTTCGTTGAACATACACAGCGCGTCATAATCAAACGTGGTTCAGCAGGTGCGATGGGATTAGAGCGAGGCGGTCAGATCATTTCTGTCGATGCACAGACAACCGAGGTCGTTGATACAACTGGCGCCGGAGATGCATTTGCCGCCGGATTTATCGATGCATTCACTGGTCGACGCGACTTTTCCCATGCAATGGAGCGAGCAAGTGCCGTTGCTGGCCACTGTGTTGCAATCGTCGGTGCCAGAGGGCGTGTAGGTACACAGATTTAGCCCCACCTCTTGGCACAATTCACGCCATGGCAACAACAAAGAAGACCACAGCAACTAAAGGCAAGAAGGCAGTGGCAGGACCAAAGCCTGGAGAATTCGCCGGCAAGATTGTTGATATCGATGTCTCATCAGAGATGTCAGAGTCTTTCCTTGAATACGCGTACTCAGTTATTTACTCTCGCGCACTTCCAGATGCACGCGATGGGCTAAAGCCTGTACATCGTCGCATCTTGCACCAGATGGCAGATATGGGACTTCGCCCAGATCGTGGCCATGTAAAGAGCGCCCGTGTTGTTGGTGAAGTAATGGGTAAATTGCACCCACACGGTGATGGTGCAATCTATGACGCACTTGTTCGTATGGCGCAATCATTTTCAATGCAACTTCCACTCATTGATGGACATGGAAACTTTGGTTCACTTGATTCCGGACCTGCTGCGATGCGATACACCGAAGCACGTTTAGCATCTGCCGCCCTTGCGATGGTCTCTGAATCAGATGAGAACACAGTCGACTTCGGTCCAAATTACGATGGACAGCTTTCTGAGCCTCTTGTACTTCCTGCTGCATATCCGAACCTGCTCGTTAACGGTGGTTCAGGAATCGCTGTAGGTATGGCGACAAATATGGCCCCACATAACTTGGGTGAAGTTATTGCTGCCACAAAGTTCTTGATTGATAATCCAAAAGCAACACTCAATCAGTTGATGAAGCATGTCCAGGCACCAGATTTTCCAACCGGCGGAGAGATTGTCGGTATCGAAGGTGTGCGTGAGGCTTATGCAACGGGCAAGGGTTCATTCAAAGTTCGCGCAACCGTTGAGATCTCAAAAGTTACTTCGCGCAAAATGGGAATCATCATCAAAGAACTTCCATTTAATATCGGCCCAGAAAAGGTCGTTGAGCGCATCGCCGATTTAGCAAAGGCGAAGAAGATTCAGGGAATTTCAGACATCATCGACCTTACCGATGGCCAGACTGGAACCAACGTTGTAATCGAGCTTAAGAACGGCTTTGAACCTGAAGATGTCTTGGAGAAGCTCTACAAGCTAACTCCGATGGAAGATGCCTTTGCTATCAACGCTGTCGCCCTTGTGAAGGGTCGCCCACAAACTTTGGGTCTCAAAGAACTCCTTCAGGTCTTTATCGATCACCGCATTGAAGTTGTTACTCGCCGTTCCGAATTTAGAAAAGCGAAAGCATCTGCTCGTCTTTTGATGGTTGATGGACTCCTCAAGGCAATTATTGATATCGATAAGGTCATCAAGATCATCCGCGGCAGCGAAGATGCAACTGCTGCAAAGGCTTCATTGATCAAGGATTTCAAACTCAATGATGAGCAAGCGACATATATCCTCGATATGCCTCTTCGTCGTCTCACCAAGATGAGCAAACTTGAACTTGAGAATGAACAGAAAGAACTTAAGAAAATCATCGCCGATCTCACTGCACTGCTCAAAAGTGATGAGAACATCAGAGCCCTCATCTCAACAGAGCTCACCGCAGTTGCAAAGTCCTATGCAACACCTCGCCGTACACGTATTGGTGCATAACTAACCAATTTCGTTCTTACTGCCACCGTGTGGGAGACTTACGCAAATGATCTCTACTAACGCCCTTGAGCTTCGCGCTGGGGCCAGACTCCTTGTTTCTGGAGTAAATGTTCGCATCAATCACGGAGATCGCATCGGATTCGTTGGACGTAACGGCGCCGGTAAATCCACTCTTGCAAAAGTTCTAGCAGGAGAAACTCTCCCTGCAGGTGGTGCCGTGCAACGCACCGGCAAGATTGGCTATCTCCCTCAGGATCCTCGCACTGGCGAAGATCAGGGAACTGTTATTGAACGCATTCTCTCCGCCCGAGATTTAGATCAGATCGCATCACGCATGACCCAAGTTGAACAAGAGATGGCAACTACCGAAGGTGAAGCTCTTGAAAAGGCAATGGAGCGTTACAGCCGCGTAGATGCAGAATTCCAAGCAGCAGGTGGCTATGCCGCAACTGCTGAAGCTGAAGCCATCGCAACCTCACTCGGAGTTTCAGAGGCAGTATTTGGAAATCAACTAGACACACTTTCAGGTGGACAGCGTCGCCGTATTGAACTTGCCCGCATTCTATTTTCCGGAGCAGAAACACTTTTGCTTGATGAGCCAACGAACCACTTAGATGCCGATTCCATTATCTGGTTACGCAATTACTTAAGCACTTACTCAGGCGGGCTTGTAATCATCTCTCACGATGTAAACCTGATTGAACAGGTTGTAAATAAGGTCTTCTATATCGACGGCAATCGAAACGTTATCGATGTCTATAACTTGGGCTGGCGCCAATATCTCTTGCAGCGCGAACAAGATGAGCATCGCCGTAAGAAAGAGCGCGCCAACGCCGAGAAGAAGGCTGAAATCTTGCAGAAGCAGGGCGAGAAGATGCGCGCTAAAGCTTCTAAGGCAACTGCTGCTCAAGGCATGTTACGTCGCGCTGAAAAACTTCGCTCCTCTCTCGATGATGTGCGCGTCAAAGATAAGGTCGCCAAACTTCGCTTTCCAACCCCAGCGCCATGTGGAAAGACTCCCCTATCGGGTGAAGAACTTTCTAAGAACTACGGTTCACTTGAAATCTTTACCGACGTTTCTTGCGTGATTGATAAGGGCTCTCGCGTTGTCATCTTGGGACTCAACGGTGCCGGCAAGACAACTTTGTTGAAAATTCTGGCCAACCAACTCGAATCAGATACCGGCAGAGTCGAACATGGTCATGGATTAAAACTTGGTTACTACGCCCAGGAACATGAAATGCTCGATTTCGAACGCACCATTCTAGAAAACATGATGTCTTCTAAAGATGATCTTCGTGAGCCAGAAGCACGTAACGTTCTTGGTTCATTCCTCTTTGTCGGAGATGACGTTCATAAGCCAGTTAAAGTCTTATCTGGTGGAGAGCGAACTCGTCTTGCACTAGCTACTTTGGTTGTTTCAGCCGCAAATGTTCTCTTGCTCGATGAACCAACAAATAACTTAGATCCGGCATCTCGCGAGGAAATCTTGGGAGCACTCGGTGAATATCAAGGCGCTGTAATCATGGTCTCTCACGATGAAGGCGCAGTGCAAGCACTTAAGCCAGAGCGTGTGATCTTGCTGCCAGATGGCGATGAAGATATTTGGAAAGAAGAGTATTTCGATCTAGTCGCAATCGACTAAACAAAACTTATGTCTCTTGTTCATGAGATGCAGATCACCGATATCACACTGCAGCACTCTTCAATCCCAGTTAAATTTGCACTGACAAATTAACTGATATCGGAGAGAATAATGAAGAAGAAAGTCTTGGCAATTACTGCAGTTTTGCTTCTTGTTGGAAGCCAATCTGCTGAAGCGGTAACGAAGGTGACTGTAGAGAACAGCAAGAAAATCTCTGCAAAAAATGGGCTTGTAACGTTTAAGGTCTCGAATCTTCCAAAGAGTAACGGAATTTATATTTCCCAATGTATGGCCATTGAAGAGGGTAAGAAGAAGCCTTCAGCTTGCAATCCCGCCAAGGCTTCAAAATTATGGATTTCAGATGTGCCGGCTGATATTGCAATGGGTGCTACCTCGAGCAAGAGCAAGCTGACGATGAAAGTTGATAAATACTTTTCAAAGGGTGATTGCGTTCATACAAAGTGCATTTTCTATGTAACAAATGATCACAATGCTCCAACAGACCGAAGTGAAGACCAGGCAATCCAATTCAAATTTAGCGGTATTAACCTTTTCTAAAGCTTAGGATTTTCAATTAAGGGCTGGGGTTTAGCGCCTCAGCCCTGTTTTACTCTTAACTGGCGCTTGAAGGGAACGAAGTCTGACCCTTGGATTAAGCGTCGATGCGGTCGCGATCGATTTCAGCCGTTGAGATAAATTCCTTACGTGGGGCAACATCATTACCCATCAAGAGCTCAAACATCTTCTCTGCAGCCGTGGCATCTGAAACGGTAATGCGGCGAAGTGTGCGTGCATCTGGATCCATAGTCGTCTCACGGAGCTGATCAGCATCCATCTCACCAAGGCCTTTATAACGCTGAATGGGTTCTTTCCACTTCTTGCCGGCCTTTGATAACTCTGCAGTGACCTTCTTCATCTCATCATCAGAGTATGTGTAGATGTACTCACCCTTTTTGCCGCCGCCACCCATAGTTTCAATACGGTGAAGTGGTGGGATTGCAGCAAATACACGGCCTGAATCGATCATTGGACGCATGTAACGATATAAAAGTGTGAGCAACAGACAACGAATATGCGCGCCATCAACGTCAGCATCTGACATTAAAATCAAACGGCCATAGCGAGCATCATCTAGTTCGAATGACTTTCCAGAGCCTGCGCCAAGTACCTGAATAATCGAGGCGCACTCAGAGTTATCAAGCATCTGAGAAAGTGATGCTTTCTGAACGTTAAGAATCTTTCCGCGAATCGGCAAAATTGCTTGGAATTCTGAGTTGCGGGCAGCCTTTGTAGTACCTAGTGCTGAGTCGCCCTCAACGATAAAGAGTTCGGTACGAGTGACATCCTCTGATCGGCAGTCTGCAAGCTTTGTTGGAAGTGAGGAAGATTCAAGTGCGTTCTTACGGCGCTGCAGATCTTTATGGGCACGAGCTGAGATGCGAGTACGTGAAGCACCAACAACCTTTTCCATAATCAACTTGCCGTTAGCTTTTTCGATGCGCTTTGAAGTACTAAAGAATTCTTTGAGTTTGTCAGCAACTACTGCAGAAACAATTCGTGTGGCTGCTGCGGTGCCGAGGACTTCCTTGGTCTGACCTTCGAACTGTGGCTCAGACATACGAACTGTGACGACGGCGGTGAGACCTTCCATCACATCATCTTTGATGACATCCGCTTCGTTCTTCTTCAAGAATCCAGCTGAGCGCATCGCTTCGTTAAACGCTTTAGTGATGGCGCGCTCGAAACCTTGGACGTGTGTGCCGCCCTTAGGGGTTGCAATGATGTTAACGAAGGAGCGAAGGGTTGTATCAAAACCCATTCCCCACTTAAGCGCGATATCAACTTCCATATCGCGTTCGACCTCTGTGGAGACCATATGTCCCTTGTCATCAAGAACAGGAACAGTCTCTTGATAGTGGCCAGAGCCGTAAATACGAATAACGCTTCCGACTGGTTCATCTGGCTGTAAGAAATCGCAGTACTCAGAGATTCCGCCCTTATGGAAGAAGGATTGTGTGGTTGGAGTCTTGGTGCGATTGTCATTAACGATGAGTGTGAGGCCAGGAACTAAGAAGGATGTTTGGCGTGCGCGAGCATAGATATCCTCGATATCGAGAGTGGCTTCCTTGAGGAAAATCTGCTTATCGCTCCACCACTTAATGCGTGTGCCGGTAACTTTTGCTGAAACTTTACCGATTGTGCGAAGTCCTGATTGTGGTGTGAAGACAGCCTTAGGGCCTTCACCATCGAAGACGCCTGCTTCACCGCGACGAAATGACATCCAGTAAATCTTGCCGTTGCGATCTACTTCCGCATCAAGGCGCTCGGCGAGTGCGTTAACTACAGATGCACCGACACCGTGGAGACCGCCGGATGCTGCATAGGATCCACCGCCGAACTTTCCACCAGCATGTAACTTTGTAAGAACTACTTCAACGCCGGTAAGTCCAGTCTTAGGTTCTTTATCTACTGGAATTCCGCGACCATCATCGTGGACTTCAACGGAACCATCTGCTTCAAGATTAATGTCGATCTTCTTGCAATGACCGGCGAGTGCTTCATCGACTGCGTTATCAATAATTTCCCAGAGACAGTGCATGAGGCCACGTGAATCGGTGGAGCCGATATACATACCTGGACGTTTGCGAACGGCATCAAGGCCTTCAAGGACCGCTAAATCTTTTGCGGTATAGCTATCCACTTCGGCGCCCGGGGCGGTGAGATCGAGCTGTTCACCGGAATCATTTTTGGCAGCCATGGGTGCAAAGATTAGCCAGCGAACTCTTTGCAGGTGCGTAAACGCGCCGAATCTACACTCAATTAATCTCAATTACTGGGAAAACCTTCCAATTACTGTGAGATATCTATCTAAGGGGCAAAAATTTATTGGAAATCAGCAGGCGGGGAATATTTATAGATGGCATGATGTTCCATACGAAGTACCCCATTCGAGTACAGATCGCCACCTCGGTGATCTCTAGGCAATGATCGGAGAGCGCGATGAACGAGCAAGTAATCCTCGAATCCACACCTCTAAATGCCCTTGATAGGTGCGATCGATGTGGAGCCCAAGCATATGTTCGCGCCATCTTGCTTAACGGCGGCGAGCTCTTGTTCTGTGCTCACCACGGCAAGGAATATGCCGAAAAACTTAAAGTTGTAGCAGCAAAGATTCAAGATGAATCAGAGAAGCTGGTTGAAAGTAAGTAATTGAGATTAAAGAAAAGCCCCTGTGCGAGTAATCGCATAGGGGCTTTTCTTATCTATTTTTAATCTAGATAATCTCGCAGTGATTGCGAACGTGATGGGTGGCGTAGCTTCGACATTGTCTTTGATTCGATCTGGCGAATACGCTCACGAGTTACTCCGTGAACTTTTCCGATCTCATCGAGAGTCTTTGGCTGACCATCCGTAAGTCCATAACGCGCCTTGATTACATCTGCTTCGCGCTGAGTAAGTCCACCAAGAACCTGCATCAACTGCTCCTGCAGAATTGTGAAGGTAACAGACTCTTCCGGCTTAACTGCCTCAGAGTCTTCAATGAGATCTCCGAACTCTGAATCTCCTTCTTCACCCAAAGGTGTGTGAAGTGAGATTGGCTCGCGGCCGTACTTTTGAACTTCGACAACCTTTTCAGGTGTCATATCAAGTTCTTTAGCTAACTCTTCTGGCGTCGGTTCGCGTCCTAGATCTTGAAGCATCTGGCGTTGTACACGTGCCAACTTGTTGATGACTTCAACCATGTGAACTGGAATACGAATCGTGCGAGCCTGATCTGCCATCGCACGTGTAATCGCCTGGCGAATCCACCATGTTGCATAGGTCGAGAACTTAAAGCCCTTGGTGTAGTCGAACTTCTCAACTGCACGGATAAGACCGAGGTTTCCTTCTTGGATCAGATCCAGGAAGAGCATTCCGCGTCCGGTGTAGCGCTTTGCAAGAGAAACCACCAAGCGAAGGTTTGCTTCGAGCAAGTGATTCTTTGCGCGCTTTCCATCTTCGACAATCCACTCGAGCTCGCGCTTTAGTTTCTTATCAATCTTCTTATCGGTTGCTAACTTCTCTTCTGCAAAGAGACCAGCTTCCATACGTGTTGCAAGCTCTACTTCGAGTTCGGCGTTAAGAAGTGCGACACGACCGATCTGCTTTAGGTAATCCTTTACTGGGTCAGCGGTAGCACCTGCTGTCATCACCATCTGCTCAGGTGGCAGATGCTTAATTTCAGTTTGAATGCGACGAGCCTCAGCGTTAAAGATGTCATATAGCTCTTCGACATTCTTGAGGTAGCCCTGCGTTACTGCCTCTGCAATAACTCGAGCGCCCTTTTCGGTGAAGTTATTCATCGATAGTTGCTGTTGTACCTGACGGAATGTCAGCGCCTTTGCATCTTCAGGATCTACGTGGCCCTTACCTACATAAGGGTGGTTCGCTCTCTTTGCGCTGACGGCATCAAGGACGATATTTACGTTAGCAAGGTCTTTCTTATGCTTTGCACGCTCAGTCTTTTCGCTCTCATCTTCTTCGGCATCTGAATCCTGCAAGATAAATGAACCATCTTCGCTCTTGGCTTCTTCTGCCAAGTTGACGGTGCGTGCCTCTGTTGCCTTTGCGCCTTCTTCGGCTTCAACGATTTCAAGAACATCTGCAACGAGAGTCTCGACATCTTCAAGTTCAACTTCTTCAAGTTCAACTTCTTCGCCATCAATATTGGTAACAACCTTCTTGCCATCTGTGGTGGTCTTCGCAGCTGCTGGAACTTCCTTGGGCTTAATCAAATCCCATTCAGCCTTCTTCAAGATTCGACTTGGGCTTCCAAGTCCCTTCTTGCGAAGTGTTTCGGTGATCTGAGGAACTGTGATTGCAAGTGCACGTGCTTCATCAACTAAATCTTTATCGGCCTTCTTTGGAATGCGACCAAGGGATGTCACTCCACGCGATTCGAGTTCGAGGAGGATTTCCTTCTGACGCGAGACTGCAGCCTTTGCATCCGAGATGAGTTGTACATCTTTGGCATCAAGGACTTTCTTCAGCTCGATCTTGGCAGGGGCCTTCTTGGCGACCACTTTCTTCGCTGGGGCCTTCTTCACTGCTGCTTTTTTCGCTACAACTTTCTTAGCGGGGGTTTTTTTAGCAACGGCCTTCTTTGCTGGAGCCTTTTTTGCAGGAGCTTTCTTAGCAACGGCCTTCTTTGCCTTGTTTTTGAGCGCACTAAATACAGCCACAATTGTCCTTTGGTTTTTGCGATTTCTAAGAATTTCTTTTCTTAGAACCGCTCGAAGTGATGGCTATATTATACCGCGAATAGCCGCCGACATCGCCTCAGATTCGACCAAAAAGCCGTCGTGGCCGAAATCTGAAGAAATTGTTACCAACTTTTTCGCCTTCGGAACCAGATCGGCGATCTCAACTTGAAGTCGCGGTGGGAAAAGTCGGTCGGTATCGATGGAGACGACGAGTACCGGGATCGTAATTGCGCGTAAAGCCTCAACCACTCCTCCACGGTTGAAGCCGATGTCATGGGAATTCATAGCCTCGGTCAAAGCGATGTAGGTATTGGCATCAAAGCGCTTGGCTAACTTATCCGCCTGATGATCAAGGTAGGACTCAACGGCAAAGCGGCCGGTGTCATCCCCCTGCAGCTCGCGTCCAAAGCGCACATCCATCTCGGACTCGGTTCGGTATGTCAGATGGGCGATTCTGCGGGCGATTCCCATACCTGCAATTGGTCCGCGCTCTTGCTCGTAGTAATCACCACCGTTGAAGTGAGGATCAGCCTTGATGGCGCGAATTTGAATCGATGCCGTTCCGATTTGATCACCGGTTGCAACGGCAGATGAACCAATAGTGCAGATTGATTCCACGCGGTCTGGATGAGTTACCGCCCACTCCAGCGAGCGCATTCCACCTAGCGATGGACCAACTGCCAATTTATATTTCTTGATTCCGATTGCATCAGAGAATGCAATCTCGGCTGCCACCATGTCGCGGATTGTTACCGCTGGAAACCTGGAGCCGTAGCGTTTTCCATCTGGAGCAATACTTGATGGGCCAGTACTTCCTTGGCAGCCACCGATGACATTGGGGCAGACGACAAAATATTTATCTGTATCAAAGGCAAGTCCTGGACCCACCATATTTGGCCACCAACCAGGAACATCTGACCACCCAGTCATTGCGTGTTGAATCAGAATTGCGTTATCACCAGCTGCGTTAAGTGTTCCCCACGTTTGATATGCGATCGTGATATCAGAGAGAGTCTGCCCATTTTCCAAAAGGAGAAAACCGATCTTGATAAATTTGCGTTCACCTGGATCGTAACTTTCAAGCCATGCACCAGTGACATCACTGGTGAGAACTTGTTTAATCGGTTGAGCACTCATGAGAATTCCTTCACGCACTTGCACAGATCAGACTGTGCCTGGTCGTCAC